>Ga0154577_1155_pt1 | contig 53317 bp, 43 predicted proteins | sample RifGroF2_FD_116006 | JGI IMG/M metagenome (GOLD analysis project Ga0154577, IMG submission 116006) | Planctomycetes bacterium GWF2_42_9
TAATCTGGTCATCATCTTTGTCATCCTCAACACTTAAGTGTTGATTTTTTTATCGGTCTATCCGACCATCGCAACTCCTTCAATCTTTACATGTTCTTCTAATCGCTTCATATTCAAATAACATGCCGTGCTCCATTTTGTACCGGCTATATGACGCAACCTCGCTGCCGAAAGCATCAATGCACTATTGCCGTCAGGGAAGCTGCCAACTACTCTTGTTCGTCTGCGTATCTCTTTCATTATCCGTTCAAGCATGTTGTTCGTCCGTATTCGCAGCCAATGCTCACGTGGAAAATAATAATACGATAACGTCTCGGCAATACCATCCTGAACTACTTCTGATGCCTTGCCAAGTCTCATTGATTTCAACTTCTCAACAACATCCGTTGCCTTAACCAATGCCGATTCTCTGCTTTCCTGTGCATGTATCGCTTTGAGCATTCCAGCTACTTCTTTGACCTTATCGTTTGGCACACAGGAAAATACATTTCTATAAAAATGTACCATGCATCGCTGCCATCTTGCATCAGCAAAAAATTCACCAAGTGTTTCTACAAGGCCAAGGCATTTGTCGGATATAACCAACTGAACGCCTGTCAACCCTCGCTGCTTTAAATGCCTTAAAAAATTACGCCAGCTTTCCTGGTCTTCTTTGATACCCTCGCAAATGCCCAATATCTCTCTAAAACCGTGCTCATCAACGCCTACCGCAACAAGAACAGCTATATTCCTTACCTCGCCGCCCCAACTGCGTTTCAAATATATGCCGTCAAGATAAACATAAGCGTATTTACCCGTTAATGGCCGATTACGCCATAATTCAATCTGCGAATATATCTTCTTATTCATTTCGCTGACCGTGGCCGGACTTACACGTGTTCCCCATAACGCCTCTGTAATGTCCTCCACTCTGCGAACAGATACTCCGGCAAGGTACCGTTGAATCATAGCCTCTTCAATGGATGATTCTCTGCGTTTATATCGTTCAATGATAGCAGTCTCAAATGTGGTCTTACGCAACTTTGGTATTTTGATATTTATTTCACCAGCTTTCACATGCAGCTTTCTTGTATAATGACCTGCACGGCTGTCCGCTCTTGAATCGCTGTGTTCATAACGGGCGGCATTACAAAGCCTATCTGCTTCCTCATCGAGCAGTTTGTTAAGCGTTTCCTCGACCGAGGTTCGCACTACGGTATCAAGGTGCGAATGAATCTGTGCAGCGTCAAATTTTATTACACCATTCAAGTTTTTTGCCGATTCTACCGATGTTTCATTGTTCATATAAAGCCCTTTCTCTGTCAGATGGTTAATTGTTTTGTGAATACTATTCCATCGACCAGATTGAGGGCTTTTTCTTTATTTTTAACAGGCATACCACAACGCCCGATAAGTAATGTGCGAAAAATATTATACGTTATCGCTGTGTGAGTAGAGACATAAGTGTTTAAAGTAACAAATCACGATACTATTCAAACTGCGATTGCAGTAAACCTTGCAGTTATGCTGGCATCTTTAGACGTGTCTAGTCAATTACATCCCGCTGTTGCTGATTAATCTAGCTAGCAAACATTGTTAAAATCATCGCCCATGGTCGGTGTTTCATATTGCAATTTCCAATCAATTAAAACTGAAAATTATAACTCAAAGTTCATGTCAAAACAGGACTTTTTGACTGATCTAAATCCATGCCCCAAAAGACCGTGGTTGGATTACTTTTTACATATTAAGGCCACTCTGTCAAGCTGAGACAAATTAATAAAATTGTTAATAAACGTTCTTTAGATTTCATAGATTGCCTTAAATAATTTACTTAAAAACTGAAAAATAATAAATATCACTATCTAGTCTCTTCCATAAGATTTACTTCAGACACTCTTTTGTTATCAACCCTGATTGTTTTAATTTCGAATGGTCCAAAACTAAGTCTTCGGGAAATACCTAAAACCGGCAACTTCAATTGAGCAGATTGCTTCTTGTCAGTTGAATTGAAAAGTCTTATTATCCAGTCATTGTTATTCTCTGCCTTTTTAATAGCTGATATTCCAATCGATTCATTATTTAAAATCGCAAAAGATTCAAGCTTGTTACCATCGCCGTTCGGAAAAAATGATAAAGCAAACGGCTTTTCATTCTTTGCAAGAGCCTCATTGTCAATTTTTGCGAATCTTTCTGCAACATTTCCACCATTTATCCAGAGCCTGAACAACCGTTCACCTTGGTCCATACGTTCAGTAAACTGACTTTCTGATATCACTTTATTTTTGTTAACCGGATGGCCGCTATATGCAGGTGAACGAAGTAATGTAAGACGCAGACTGCCTCCTGAAAAGTCAGAACCATAAATGCCATCATTTATACAACTGAAATATTTATCTGATTTTTTATTCACAACAGCCACCCATTTTTGGGCAACAGCTTCGTCACCATTTGACGGCAGTTGCTGAATACCGAAAGCTGTCTGACCAAAATATTCACAGCCGGCACCTGTCATTGGAATTAGCAACTTAAGGAGCCTATCCTTTTGATTCCAATAAACCCTTGTTTCAACTTCAAATTGCGTACCTGTTTTGGGAAGCTTATAGCGTTGGCAAATAAATGACTCTTCAAAACCAAGTACAACTTCTACAACTGTTCTGACATCACCATCTTCAATAATTCGCACTGAATCCAGTTTAGATTTAACTTTATCGGCAAGACCACTAAACTTTGTGCCAAAGGTTTTGTCCAGAAGTTTGAATCGCCCGATTTCCTTTCCAAAACGTGTGCCATCCATTCTCCATGGGTCTTCATTATCTTTAAGCACCACAGGACAAAACGCACCTTTACCTACAAAATCAATACCATTTACTTTATAACTGTCTATAAAGCCTGTTTTAATATTAATTACAATTTTCAACTGTGAATTATCAAAAATTATTTTGCCATTTTTAGCAGATTTCAAAACAGATGGTTTATTGGGAATCTGATGCATAGTACAGTCAAACCGGTTCATACAACTCGGTTCGAGTGTGGCATAAAAAATTACCCTCTTGCGCCAATCGACAGCCAAATTACTTAATTCCTTTTCCACTTGCGCAGGAATCATTTTGCCCCTTTGATACACTTTAATATCCGTAATACTGCCGCTATAATTGAAATCCGGCAAATTAAACTCACACTCAAAAATTCCTTGGACTTTATGCGGATGCGGATTATAGACTAAAATTGGTATTCGGCCATCTTCTGCTTTTTTCTGGCCTTTGGCAAGTGCAAAGAAACTGCGGGCTTTTATTCTTGAAAGTATTTCCAATCCGTGATCCATTATTCGCAGTGCAGCTTCTTCTACAGGCTGAATCGATGTACCAGGCAAAATGTCGTGAAATTGACCAAACATCAAATCTTTGGATGCTTGAGCAATTTCATCCTGCGGATATGTCAAAAGATTATTGGCGGCCGCACAAGATACCATTTTTTCCACCATATACAGCTCATTTTCAAGCTGACGGTGCTTTTGCTTGACCCGAACCATAGAAACGTAGCAACCAATTCCCCATGGATTCAAATCCGCCTTACGCGTTCCAGGTTTAATACCGCTCTTATGAACCTGTGCAAAATAAGCTTCAGGCGTAGAATGTAATACTTTTACGTCTTTGCAATTTTTTATCATCACATTTACATCTATCAAATCCTTTCTACTGGGACCTCCGCCATGATTACCCACACCCCAAAGAACTTCTACAATATCATCATTGGATTGTTCAATTCTTTCTGTAATCTGTTTTTCTGCCTGACCAAGCTTGGTGTTATACCAACCGCGGAACCTTTTGGCCAAAATTTCAGAACCATCAAACCCAACCCACGTAAATAGATCGCTCGGCATATCCATATATTGTTTTGGCTGCGGCCTTCCAAACAAATATGAATCGTAACCTGATTTAGCAAGTATCTGGACAAGACCGCGACTATGACCGAATGGGTCAAAGTTTATAGCAGTAGTCGGCGTAACACCAAAATGCTTCTTGAAATATTGTCTGCCCGCAAGAATCTGACGAACAAATGATTCCCCGCTTGGCATATTACAATCCGGCTGAAGATACCAGCCGCCCATAATGTGCCATCTTCCTGCCTTGACAAGTTTTTTTATTCGTTCAAACAGTTTGGGATCATATTCCATTACCCATTCGTATAAAATGACTTCATTATGATTAAATATAAATGTATTATTTTGTTCACACAACTCTGCTGCTGTACGGAATGTTGAAATCACTTCAGCAGCACCTTCTTCCCATTCCCAAAGCCATACAGGGTCCAAATGTGCATTACATATCAAATGAATATTTTTCATAAAATCATTAATCCTAAAATTCTTTATTTGGCTCTTCTACTTACTATTCAAAATCTGTCAGATTTAGCCATGCAAATTCCATTTTGATGCTACGGAATAGTTTTTACATACTAACGCAAAATACTGATGAAGTAAATTAACCTTTGATGATATACTTTTTTATTTTACCAAAGACAGTATCATTCCACCGTTGAGATATCCAGCAATGGGCCCATAGGTTGGGATGTACCATATCAGCAGACCACTTTTCACTACTTACACACGCCGATAACGAATCAATTTCACTTTGTAAATTTAGAAGTGTAATATTATATTCCGTGGCGAGTTTCGCACATATTTTCTGATAATGCTTTAATTCTTTAAACATATCATTGTTTTTATCATTACAGAACATAAATGGCTCTATGATAATGATATCAGATTTGCAAGAATTTAACACCATTTGGATCATTTGGCGGTAATTTGCCTCAAACTGTTCAGGGTAAACAGCCTCACTGACTTTATCTTTTTCATATCTCCTCCACAAATCATTAATACCTATCAGGATTGTTATGATGTCGGCTTTATAATCGGTACAATCGGTTTTCCATCTATTCAGTAACTGTGTTGATGTATTACCAGAGATACCTGTGTTTATTATTTGAATTTCTAAATCAGGATATTTAGCCATCAACGCATAGGCTGCAAAATACACATAACCATTACCTAATGGCTGATATGCAGGATTATTTCTACCACAATCAGTAATGCTATCTCCGGTAAAAAGCAACTTTACTGTTTTTTTTAGAACCATATTTCCAACTCCAAAAGTTTACTTAATTATTTTGTTTTATTCATTTAAATGCGTAGACAATTAATGATCTACTTTTCATTTAACATAATTATTAATCCGAGGTTAATATTTTCTTAATTTGATAAGCCGCTGGTTTATAATTTCCTTCAAAATCTAATATTGAAGTATTAGCTGTGCATGGGAAACAATCATGCCCCATCCAGATGATAAATATTCCACATTGTCCTAATCTATGTAGACAGTTTTGAATCGATATTACAAGAGCTTTGCTTTGTCGATTTGTTCCCCATGCAACATATTCATTAAGATCTACTGGCTGACGACCATTTTCAGATATAAATTCTTTCCACTCGCACCACCATGGTGTTCTTGCCCAAAGAGGATTTTCTAAATTGCATGGAAACGGATCAATATCACCACAATATTTTTCTATTATTTCAGTAGACGAGGGGCCGGGACAACCTATTTCCGTTCTTGCAAGAGAATCATCTGCTCTCCAATAACGTTCCCAATCTTCTAGTGTACCATCTATCTTCCAAGGTCCGTTAACAGCCCAATGAAGCCCTTTTCCATAGTTATGTTCATATGCACAAAAACTGGGCCCAAAAGGCGTAGAAGGTATGAATTTTCTCTTAGGATCTTTATTTATAAAAACATTTACCAATTCTTTAATCAGTGGATGATCAAACTCAATGGGATCATCAGTTTTCTTTGATGCACGAAGCTCATTACCACCGCACCACATCAATAATGAAATATGATGCTTGCGCCTACAAATAAACGATTCTGCAATTTTAGTAACAACTTCTATAGATTTTGGATCATCAGGGGGATAACTCTCCAAACCAGATGACGACAAAGGCAGTTCCTGCCAAACCATCAAACCCGATCTATCGCAAAAATCATAAAAACATTCTTTTTCGAGAAAAGCCCCACCCCAAACACGAAATAGATTAAAACCTAAATTTTTGTATTTATCGATTCTTAATTGATAATCTTCAATATTTACATCGGCAAAATTAGGGCGGATGGGTGTCCAATTAACACCCTTCAAAAAAACTAATTGATCATTTATTGAGCATAGCCAATTCGTTGCACCTTTTGGCGCATCTTTACACGGCAACCAATCTATATGCTTAAAGCCTATATGTTTACAAAAAATATCAATTAAATTATCTTCTTTATCATATAATTTAATGATTAATGAATATAAATTCTGAAAACCCATTCCATTTGGCCACCATGGTAACACTTCCAAATCCCCAACAACTATCCCTCGTTCATTAAACAGGCAAGCATCAAGTTTTGTATCAAAAAGCAACTCTTTTTCTTGATAATCGTATAGAGATACAGATAAATATGTATCAGATTGGCCGAAGATGTCTCCCTTTATTGCCAGCCAACCTGATTTTTTTTCAGCTATATAATCAGTTTCAATATCGAAATGATTTATCTTGTCTTTTTCAAAAACATCTAAAACTATATCATCCCAAATTCCTATCTGTACCAACCGCGGACACCAGTCCCATGTATAATTAAAACGCGGCTTAAAATCTGTCATCTTAGATGTTTCACCATACTGACCAAGCCATCTCGGTGAAACATCAAATACAATGGAAAGCACATTATCCGATTTATGAAATTTCCCATTTAAGTTCAGTTCATATTCCAAATGCGAATTATCAAATGTCGCAAGCTCAACTCCATTAAAATATATCCATCCTTTATAATCTAAACCTTTAAATTTAAGAATGTGATTTTCCCCAGAAAAAAACCAGCTATCCGGAATTTTAGTACTGAATATCCAATGCCTATTTTCTATCCATTCACAATCACGCGAATTAAGCCCAATATTCCAGTTTTTAATAATATTATTATCTAAAAGCACTTTTTGAACAGAAGACGGTATCTTAGTATCAAGGCTGCCTACAATAGAAACTGCTAAACTATTTGTTTCAAAACTTCGAAAAAGTTTCCATTCATAAGGATTATATCCTTCTAAAGTCCATTTGAGAGCCGAAAGCAAAAATCTCTTATTTTTCAACAAAATAACCTTTAAAACGTTCTATTATCAATAACATAAAACACTATTTTTCTTATCAAATGCAGATATAGATAAATTAAGAAGCATAGTGATAATTTTGTACGATGGAAATTTCACATTTAATTCATTATTATAAATAAGTGTTTTAATTCTTAGAAATATTTATAATAAGGACTCATTGCGTAATTGAGCATATTTTTGGAATCGCACATAGGGTTCCAGAGCATTTGCGAAAACAAAGCGACACTCGGCTGTATGCATTCTTCGAACATCCCGTCTTCTATAAGCCCCGTTACAGTCATTCGCGATGGTTTTGATGCCAGCAATTCCTTATAAAACCGTTGAGCATGCTTGTAATTCATGAACCACAAGCGATTCACCTCATCCCATCGTGCCTGCCGTTCACACAACCGCTTCTTTATAAAATCATGTTCTCGTTGTCCTAAAATGAACGAGCCATGATTTTCAAATTCTTCTTTCCACCGCAGTGTAATCCAGCCTTTGGGCACCATTGCAAATTCACAGCCAAGTCTTAATGCAGCAAGTTTTTTAGAATATTCTATTGTCTTATCAACACTATCAATTCCAACTGGTTTAGAAAAGCCTGCATCAGACTGGTTCGTAACAGGATTATAGGAATACGGTATCACTCCGGCATCTTCCCAGACAAGACTTACCTTCGAATCGAGATATTTGAATTGTGTATAATTATCAAGAACACTCGTAGCATGAATACCGAACTGAAGATAAAGCTCCGGCCGCTGATTCAGTATCTCTCCTGCGACCTGATTGACAAGTGTACATGCGGCGGATGCAATTGATTGACCACCGATTTGAGTATTTCCGTGTTCTGTAATCGTCTGAAAGTAAATACCATCTGCGGAAATATGTTTATAATTCTGCGACCAGTTCATTAATACGGAAGATTTGATCTGTTCCCGGACACCGGCATCTGTCAAAATAAAATCCTTCTGCCCCCAATCCAATCCCCACCCCCAGTGAAAACCTAATATGATTTGCACCCCTCTGTCATGAGCATAATTAATTACCTCATTGATGTTATGTGGCAGACAATCATTCCAAATCGTCAGCATATTCATTCTGAGGCGTGCCAAATTGTCTATAAATCGCTTGTAATCATATATTACATATCCCCATGTCCAGATGCCCCTGTTATCGATACGCGGATACTCTGAAATTACAAAATTCCGCAATTTATTTAATTGCTCCTGCGTTTCCTTAGGCGTTTCAGCAGTAATTTCCAAATGCAGTATTGAATTTATATGTTGGACTCCATATAAAACAGCCTGTTCATCAAAACCGGCAATCGCAAGAATACGAGCTTCCGAATTCCAAGGAGAAATACCGGAAAAAATCGAATATTCGCCAGATCTCGTTGGCAAAGATATGACACCCTTATCTACCATTTCTGCAATGAGTTGATTATCTTTTATGGTACCTGCAATTACGGCATGAAACAACTCGGGGGTGAATTCTCGACTGGGTCGAACTTCTATAAGATACGGCACAAACTTCTGCACACATTTATTAAGTTCATCAACTGCAAACTTCTCAATTCCAGAATATTTGCCAAAAAATAATTTCCATCTTGTACCATTATAAATTTTCTGAGGCATATTTTATCACTTACTACAAACCAAGTTATACTAATTAAAATTATACAACGCAGATAACCATGCCGGATATGTCTGTCCTGTCGAAGTACCTTCGCCTTTTACATGCACACCGAATGTAATGCTGTCACCAACACATGCAATTTTTTCCGGCTTTAATTGTTGCGACTCCATAAATCCATATAGAGCCGTTGCCATAATTTTATAGCCATCCGAGGTAGGATGAATGCCATCCTGTGCATTACTGTTTTCTGAATTCCGAATCAAACTGTCTTTTTCGAGCCCAACATTGCCAATTGACATGAAAATTCTATAAATATCCAGCACAGGGATACCCTCTTTCGCTGCAAAAGCTTTTATAGCACTGTTATAGATCTTCACTTTATCTTCAGGTGTGTGGGCTTCGAAGAATTGGGCAGGATGCCGCATAAGCACGTATTTCCCATAACAAGGAGGTATGGTCATGAGAATCAGAGTAATCTTCTCAGTCCGAGCAAGGTCTGATATCTTTTTCAGATTTTCTGTAAACCGCTCAACTGTAACCGACTTAGATGAATTCAGACTGTCGTTGGTACCGACCATAAGAATTATAGTATCAGGCTTTGCTTTGAGAATATCGGGGAATCTATTGAGAATATCATTGCTATTCTGGCCGCCAATTCCATTATTAATAACCTCAATTTTTTTGGTTGAACACTGTGATGGTTCTGCAGCAAAACCTAAACTCATACAAAACGTAATACTCGCAATTGAACATAATATTATTGTTCGCATATCAACCTTTCAAAAGCTTCCGATGTGATTCAATAAGAATTTCTGGACAGATTCTGGCAATCAGAGTCAAAAAGAACGACAAATGGAGTAAATTGCCAGAATCAACATAATAGTATGGTTTGGGATAAAGTGAGTAGTTTCCCAATTCGCCAGAATGCATTGTGTTTATATGCTCAGGAACAAGATTTGATTCAGGATTTGTGAATTCAAGCAAAATACAAATCTGTTGAGCAGCATGCTCGAACAGGCCGGCCTTTAAACATGCATAGATTATAACAGGTAGTGTTCCTATTTGAACTCCAAAGCCGGAATATTTATTTTCGAGAGGTTTATTTTTTTTAAGAACGAGATCAAAATCATAAATCCAATAGGTATGTTTTATCTTCGGATCCTTATTATATAATGATTTTTTTTGAAACTTTAAAGTATCACAAAGCAAATCATCGAAAAAATCAAAAAGCCAAAAAGGTATCGGCGTCATCCATGCAACGGCTGCTGTCAGACGAGTCCCATCTTCGGTTAATCCGAATGAAAAAGTACAGTTATCCGCATCCCACAAATATTTGCGAATTCCGTTCTGAATTATATCCATACCAGTCGCACTATACCGTCCTGCCAAATCATCATATCCCATAAGCTGTGCAAGTTCTGAAGCAGCAAGCAGCCCTTTTGCACAAACACAATTTATATGCAATGAAAATCTTATAGGCATTTTCTCAAAGCCAGGTATGTGCGCCTCTTCCTGTCCCCAAATTAGTTTTATGGTACTGTCGAATTTACTAAGTAGAAAATCAGCAGCACTCTGAACTTTTTGCCAATTTTGCTTTAACCAGCTGTAGTCCTCGGATGCTTTTACGTATTGGCTAAAATGCCATAGCATATAACCGACATTATCCGTCTCCGGCCATCCTGGAAATTCAGAATAATCGCGAACATCATAACAGTGCAGCCAGCTTCCATCTGTTTTCTGGCATCTAAGCCAAAAGTTACAGAATTTTTTTACACGATCAAACTGTTTAAGCAATAAAAGCGGTTCGACAATATATGTACGCGGCCAGCACCAAGGCCAATATAATTTCCTCCCGCCATCTACACGCGAGTCAGATTCTACAATGCCGCCAGTATCATATTGATCCTGCCGCCAAAAAACCGATTCCAGACTCGCAATGCACATCTGCGTGAGTTTGCGTTCATGGGTATGAAATATTCTTCTTGCCTCATTTCGCAAGTTTACATCCAGCTTATTATTAAATGAATTAATGCAATGCATATATTATTTCTAATTGAGCCAGTTTGGTGCAAGCATTGCTAAATCAGCAAAATCAATTTTGCCATTCTGGTCACAATCCGCACCATCACACCATTGATTGTCTGAACTGCAGGATGAAATCAGCCAGTTAGCTGCAAGAAGACCCAAATCCTCAAAGTTAGTAAAATTGTCTTTATTAATATCTCCAAACCAATATTGGGGAATCCAACTGGTAGAGAAATTATCCATAAAAATCTGAACTCCGGCTATTTCTCCGCCCCTAATTTCAGCCTTCGTGAAATAATCAACGGCATTAAACAGTGACCACCCATCGCCATCATTGTCATAAACCTGACCATCGATTCTGATAAACCAGGCGTCTCCGTCAGGTAATGTCCTTGCCTCTATTTCGACTAGATGGTACTGATCCGTAGAAATTTCGATTGGTGTCTGCCAGCCGCTATGAAGCGGTGAATAAATCTTTATCTGGGCAGTATTTGAACTTGTATAGAATAACGTTGCCAAAGTTGCACGATCTTCGGTTGCATGATCACTGGTTTTAATACCCTTAATTGAGAAATCGAACGAACGAGTCTCTGATTGTATTGCTACATTTGAAGGAACATAAATTCGGAAATTCCATCTTACAGCAGTTTTGTTCATCAGTGATGTGTAAACACTTGGCCGGAAACTCATGGGGTCAGAAATAATCTTAAAACTCAATGCATGCATATCGCCATATATCCATTGCGGCAAAACTCCAGCAGTCTCATTCCCAAATACTTGGACTTGATTAATAATGGTAGATTCCTGCACTGTCCAGGGAGGAGAGCAGGGATCATTATCATAAGCTGAAGTAAATGCCGGCACAGCAACATCAGTTTCAAATCCATAATTTAAAATAGATACATCCTTTTTCACAAATGGTTGCAGGTAAGGCCATTCCAAATCTGATGGAACAATATTAACCGGCCAGTTTCCAGGCGTTGCAAATGTCTGCCTAACAGCCTCAAGATCGCCAAAACCAACTTTATTCGTAGGTTCCAGAACGCATCCCTCACCGTACTCATTCCAATTGCCCAAAATACAGAATGTTTGGCCATAAGTATCCATATGAGTCTTGAGCAATGAAAGCGCCTCGCCCCAATACACCGAACTATGCTCAAATCGGCGAAGCCCCATGGGGCCTTTCCATGGTCTTCTGTCATAAGTGGGCGTCAATGTGGGCATATAATCCAAATCTAATCCGACCCTGGTTTGCTCAACATTGTCCCACTTTTCCCGGTGTTTCAAAACAAATTCATGATATGGAGAATGATCTGTCACCTGACCTGTATTGGCAAAAGCATACTCGGTAACAAAATCAAAACCGCACTCTTTATATAGCGACATAACCGAAGAAGAGTTTTCACTCTGCATACATAAGCCAATATATAAACCGGGCAAACCTGCATCGATACATCTTTGACGCATGGAATTTAAGGTTGCAGCAACTGTGCTCGCAGATGCAGGAGTACCGTTTCCTAAACCCATTCTTAAACTATACAGGCTCCAAAAAATAATGCAGGGTTTTTCATCGATTCGCAAATAATTAGATTGCTTTAAATAGTTGTTAATCCAAAAATCGGTTATCTGCGTTAATTCCGCATCTGTGCTGCCGGCAAAAGGTTCGTGATTACATAAGAGCAAACAGAATTTCATCATATTTTTATAACGCGCTCGCATGAAACCGTCGCGCAACGCAGCACCAAGTCTTTCAGTACCATTTTGCCAGTACCAATCAAATATGAAAAAATTAACTCCGTTTTCGACAGCGAATTTAATCTGCCAATCCGAAACCTCCGGCTGCCCCTCAAGATATTTACCTATCACTGGTTCAAGCCCAAGATAGTCATAGCTTTGCCAGTAATTACATTCATTTGACCATCCTGGAAAATAAAAAGTCCCAATATTATAATTTGTATTTATCGGTACCGGCACCGGAACCGCATAACTACCAGGCGTTATTTTTGAGGTCGGCTCATCAATGCGAAGGTTTTCTATAAATTTTTGACCATTATAGTGGCATTCTAACACACTTTGACCATCGGCAAGAGGCAATACTTGTGTTTCAACAGTAACATTCTGGCCCGGATTTATCGCAGGAACTGTTACTGACGCTATTGGAGAAAAATAATTAGAATCAGAAGTAAAAGTCATCAATGATGACGGTATTGCCGGGCCGGAAATATGTTTTAATGTAATGCTGATAGTCGCAGCTCGGTTAGGCCGATTTATAGCATCTTTGAAACCAACGTATGTTGCTCTTACAACCGGAACTCCTGCTGTATTGTAATAAAATCCTAAAGAATCTATAGATAATTGTTCATCGCCATAAGTACCAATGCCAATACCGATGTCTGTAATGGTGCCCGTCCACGTTTCCTCCGTTCTTAAATCAATGCCTTCACTGGGATCAGACCGGCCATTCTTTAATGGAATTGGTATTCCCATAAAGCTGATCATTTCTGAATTTTTCCAATAAAGAGTTACACTGTCCTCACCGGGACAGTTGACATCCAGCCTTAAAATACTTGTTGAATTAGAATCAAACGGATTCACTTGCGCAGCAATTATTCCAAAAGTCTTACCGGAAGCGATCGAAACATTCAGTTTTCCTGAACTGCGAGACAAAATTGCCGAATCGTAATTTTGCCAGTCATCATCGGGGTCAAGAGGATCCTCGAAACTCCAAACGGGCAATCCGGTTGGGCCGCCGGAACCATCCACACTAACCTGGTCAACAAAAGCATATACATTTGAATTCGTATTTGTGTTGCTAAACATCACTTTATCTAATTTGCTGCATGACGACTGAAAACCATAGCCTTGTCCAGAGTTGTCAAATTTGGTTCCATTATAATAAATTACGTATTTCTGATTAGATACATCACCAAGCAATTCCAATTTAATTTGAAAATACTGATTTTCTGCAACAGGTGTAATATAAGTAGCAACGCTGTTTTGAAAACATGTCAAATAACGCAAATTATTATAAGTCAGGAATGTCAGATAAGGCCCTGTTGTAAATCCATCCCGCTGAAGCATTATATTAACTGAGCGGTTCTCTCCGCTATAATTAGTTCTATTCGCTGACGGTTCATAACACCATATAGTTACTGCATTAATGTTCGCCGTAGTACCATAAGATTTATAAAACCAGCCCCCGCTTCCACCTGTGATCTTTACAGCTTGTCCTGTGCCGCCGTAAACAGGTGATGTAATTTTGTTTACATTGCCTGAAACAGACCATCCGCTATATAAGCCAGCTAAATCAAAAGAACTCAATTCAGGAAAAATACCGCCATAGACAATTGATTCACACATTACACAAAGCAAAACATATTTTAAAATTCTTTGAAGGCTCATTTTATCTCTTAATTAAATTTTAATTCTGCGAAAAATGCCGGTTGTGAATATGTGCCAGTCTTTATTCTTGCCCAAGAAATTGTTTCCCTACCAAAAGGCTCTCCCTCACGTCTTGGCCGATTACGGCAAACGTTCGCTTTCCATATTTTACCTTTTTTCGAAAACATGTTGAGTTGGCTTAAGGCTATCTTTGCTTCAACAGACCACTGCGATCCGTTTATAACCGTTTTGGTTTCAATACCTGAGAAAATTTGGAGATTATGATCTGCATAACAGCTTCCATCAGCTCCAATTATAACCTTGGTGACAGGTTTATTGACATCCTCACACAAATATATCTCAACACTATCATCAGCCCAGGGAGACCCTTCTTTGCCGTGCGATGTAATAACTCTGGAGCCGGATGGTTCTAAGCACTGGAATAAAATGTACAAATTATTCGGGTCATAAAGCATCTTTACAGTGGTTTTACAATCTTCAGCGCTATTCAGTTTATGTAAAAATCTGAAATCCGTTATTACTTGTGCAGCACTCCAGCTTTTTTCATTTCCGAGCCCATCAATCGCCATCTGGTCATTTACAAATGATACGGTATATGGAGCTGGAAAAACTGACAAACTGGCAACGTCTGAACCTCCTTTTAATATCTCGTTTGACCATTTTGGTTCCTCATTTGCGATGTCAATAATTTCGAAGGATATCCATCTGTCCGGAAGTATATTGCCCAGGCATGCATTTATCCAGCATTGGCCGGACCAATCAGTCGGCGCCCATTCTTCAAGATCAAGTGCCATATCTGATGTTTCCTTTGAAGTTATCCAGTCTGTAATTGAAACATTCATATCTACTTTAGATGCTTTGCCGTAATCCGGAGATGCCCAGTGATTTTCATTGAGACCACAATTTAAAGCTACGCGTTTTGTATATCCATCTGCTGTTTTGTAATCAACTACCAGGCCTGCAAACGGTTTATCTCTTCCATAGCGATGTTCAATACAGTATGCCGAACTGATATTTGATGACGCCCTTAATTTAAGCCATCGCACATTTTTCAACTCTAATCCTGCGGATGAAAACCCCCAGGCACTTGTAGGTCGGCGCGGAGTTTTTGCCGTAATAGTACGTTTACTTAGATCATATGAACTTTCGCAAGCACCTGAACTTTCTTGTACTGCTGCGTTTAAGATCAAACTATCTTTAACCACCTGCAATTTATATTTTGCTTCAGTTGATGTTAATGGAGCCGACGTTTTTTCTATTTGGTTTATTATTTTTATGCTTTGTTCCCAAAGAATCTCATTTGAAACTGCCGAAACAAGTCTTAACTTATAGTCTCCTGCATGTAGCTCAGATGGCACTTTTATTTCCGATTTACCGGTACATGCATTCAGTACCGCCATAATCTGCTGTTTTTCATTTATAACATTCCAGCAAATATTTTTTGGTGCCGATTTAATTTCGACCTTCAAAAATTCACCAGAGGTCGCGATTGCATCACAAGTCAGTAGAACCGGGATTTCATCATTCAGGCAAGTCGGGATAAATTCAAGAGAATAGCTGCCGGAACCACGCGTTTTAACACACGTTATACAGGTATCATTTTGCCAAAAGAAGCCTGTCATATTAGCATCTGAGGAACTGGCAATACAGCCACTAGGCAAAATGCACCATAAATCAACTTCCTTGACAGTTTCGGGTGCACTAACCTGAATATTGACCAGATCATTTTTATATTCTGTCTGTACTGAAACATTCAGAATATTGCTCATTTTCAATTGTGTTGGTAATCCATCTATGGCACTTATAACTGCACCACTATTTGAAAGTCCTAATATCGATAACTGTGTCGGGTTTAGTTTTACATTTATTTTCTCATGGTTTGCGGAGGTAGTTCCAAGGTATCTCGATTCTACTGAATGTTGAGGATACCAAGATGTTCCATCATAAGCTTGCATCTGTTCAAATTCAGAATATATTTGCGGTTTTGAAAGTATAGGTAAAAAGTTATTTTGCCACACATAAATTGATTTATCACGAGAAGAGTTAAGTTTGCCAGGCAATTCAACTTTTGCATCTTGCACCTGATCAGAACTATTCATCAATGAAATGACATCAGTATTACCCCTGAACAAAGCATAACCGCTTATTTTTTGTCCCCAGCTGTCTGGATACAAGCCCTCTATCACATCATTAGGTATTGTCCCAACCATTTCTCTTGCAACTGTAATTACATGAGATTTTAAGCCAATAAAATCTGTTTCAACACTTGATAACCCAGCAGCTTCTATATGAGGAATCATTCCCAATCCAACACAAATATTACTGTACCAAGGATCACTGAAGCCCCAGTAACAAGGAATAACGCGATGATTCGGGTCAGTTCTTTCTTGAAGTTTCCCACCCCACATATAATTCATTATATATGCAGTATCACCCTTGTAAGCTCCCAACGCCATCTCGGCTATTCCGAAATCAGCTATTGGATTGCTCTTACAATTAAAACATACACCTGATTTCGCGGCCTTTTCGGATAGGTCTCTCATAAAGCAATAAAATTCTTGCCAATCATAATCCTGTTCGACCGTACCACGCTGCCAGTCAATTTGACTTGAACCACCGATTCCGCCATCCAGGTAAACATAATCTACGCCATAGGATTCAACCATTTTCCTGTATTGCTCCTTAAGAGCATCAACTGACGGCTTATCAATCATGCGTCTCAAATGTGTGGTATCGATACCCGGCCATGCGTTGAAAGGTTGACCGGTTTTGTCCAAAACATTTGCGCAATCTTTGAATTCTTTAAAAAACTCTGATTTAGGGGCAATTGTCCATATCCAACTATACAAGGCAACTTTGACTCTTGGCGACATAGACTTAAGTTCTACTATAAGTTTTTTGTAATCATCCGGGTAAACACGTGCTCCCCAGATATTTAAAAATTCTGGTGTTTCCCCAAATGAACCCCAAATAAAGGGCTGATTCAAAATCACCAAAATATCTCCACGGGCAGTCATTTCAAGCAATTCCCCGAGTTTTTTGACTGCAGCCCCTTCACACATAGGATCAAGCCAAAGATTACATGAAACTTCTTTAGTCCATTCTGGTCTTTTTATTTTTGAATATGCATCTGCCACATCCGGTACATTAGAAAATTTCTGAACGAACTCGGGTTCCTGCCCTTCAAAGAATATAATATCGGTTTCATAACTTGCCTTTTGATTGTGAAGAGCAAAAGTTGAAATAGGAATGAGGCCGCCATCAGGATAATAACTTAATGAATTATATGTCTCATAATTATGAACAGAACTAACCGGCCAACAAAAATGATCGTTGACTCGCCTTCTATATATTGCAAGAGAGTTTTTATTTCCTGATTCCTGATCTATAACCATCATACAATGTGATACACCACTCCCCCTTTGGCGTGTTTTAGCTATGATATCTTTGGGCCAGACCCGGGGGCCATACCATGGATCACCTCCTGCAAAAACAACTTGCTCAAGTCGCTCTTGCGGCAATAGCAGCCTTTCCGCGGGGGTTATGAATGTGAAATCCTGTGATTGAATTTGTGAACCATCGTAATCAACTCTCTTTATTATTCGATTTGATTCGAGAGTATAGGTCTTAATCATTCGAATTCGTCTATCACCCGCATATGTGCAATTAAATACCATTTTATTGAGATCTGAATGGAAAGATTCAACAACATCATCTGCAACGATTTCATTCTCCACGTCTTTTGTTTGCAGCATACTCCAAGTCGCTATCTTATTTACAAGCCTTTTGCGAGAACCTGCTTTGTAAATACCTGAAATTTCGCCAGAGCTGCTATTAAACATAACTTTGACTATATCGTTTTGAACACTGCAAGTACCATTTACATCTGCCAAATCTTCACAAATTACTGTAGTAATTTGTGATTTTTCGACAGGCCTATCTAAAGTACTTACTATATTAATATGATGAATAGCTATTGGCACCTCAATAAATGGCGCGTAAATGGAAAGACGCACATATCGAGCTCTTTCAGAAAAAATTTTACTTTTTAAGGAATAAAAAATTTCATTAAGCCTGCTATCCTCACAATTAATAACATCTACTTGCCTATAGTTGCTTTTATCAATAGCGGTTTCAATTATAACACGATCGATATTACGTTTTGGCGCCGCATTGGCAAATAGCTCAATATTGCTAATCCATTTTATTTCTTCAAAATCTAATTCAATAACTATTTCACCAGTAAATGCAGGCCATTTGAACTGTGCATTAGAATCACCTGTCGCATTTAAATTATTCAACAGATCAGCATTAACTGGCTTACCCGTAGGCAGTTTTGAAAAATTTATAACCGAAGATGCTTTGCTTATCGTTACTGCAAAAATCTGAGATAGCAACACTATGATACAAAATCCCTTTAAAGGATTATTCATAAAATCCCCAATTGTGACACACAATAAATGTTAGTAAATTTGGAAATTATATTACAGTAAAATTAACAACCTTTTTCATCTCATCATAGTATAAGTATTATCTACTTTGATTTCCTTAAGTTTATTGAAATCCACATGCTTAACATGACCATCACCGTATAGATTGTTATTTCCAAGAAATTTTTTACCAGCTTTGTGATTCCAGTTTGATGGTGCAAGCCGCCATTCCGGTGCTTTTGGAGGAGCATATTTGTCAGTAAAGCATTTATCTGACATTACAACCTCTCTTGGTTTATCTGTTATTTTAACCAAGCCTATATCCTTCATTTCCTGAGGAACGTCAAACCAGTACGAACCGCAAGCTTCTTTCGTAATGCCGCCCCAATAACAGTACTGTGTATACCATGTACTTGGGTTACCGGGATCAAATACTTTTTGTGGCAGAGGAATGCCAAGCAATGGACAACTAATAATACTTAGGTCTTTTGTCCCAAAATATTTACTTAGCATTAGCAGAAGATTTTTTTGCCGATAAGGAGGTGAATGCCATCCCAGAGGATAAGACTGCTTATTATCTTCCGCGTATAATTTTAACCCCAATCCCCATTGCTTCAAATATGAAGCACATACAACTTTCTTTGCTTGAAGCCTCGCTTTACCAAGTGCAGGCATAAGAACAGAAAGTAAGATTGCAATTATAGATATTACCACCAACAATTCGACTAAAGTAAACGCGTTTTTCCTATGCATATAAACTCCTTTCGTTACAGGTAATACAAACTGCGGCAAGCAACACAAAAAGACCTGCCGCAGTTAAGATATTTTTTATTACAATTCAGTTGCGGCCAACCATTGCTCAACAAAATCGTTCAGATCATAAGAATCAACGCTGGTATTCTGATCCAAATCAGCCTTGAGATACATCAGTTGCGGATTACTATTTGTTTGAATAATTGGATAGTCGCATTCAGCAGGATCTGTGCATGCCGTTCTGCTGATGGTTTCCATCCAATATTCTGCAAAGAACGCCATATCCTTAAAATTCACAATACAATCATGATTATAATCACCAGTGTAATAAGGTGTCCCAAGATCGCCGCAATTTACTGGATGCAAAACATCGAGCTGAACATTATCGACATAGAAAGTTTCAGTGCCTGTATAGCTTGTGTTGGCAAACATAATTTGATCAATTCTGTAAAGCTTGGTGCTGAAATCATAATATTGTCCTAAATTATCGTATCGAATGCCATCATAGATAACTGCGAATTTGCCTTTGCCCCAAGCGGCATCAGCTTCAACGGTTAGTGAAACATACTGATTGGTTATTGCAGGTGTTATTGGTGTAAACGTAGTACCATTCGCCAAATAACCCAAATACCTCGCTCCGCTATAATTATCAAAAGCGAGCGTTAAGCCTGTAGCAACATTTCTATTCTGTACAAGAATATTTACAGACCGTCCCGCGTTAGTTGCTGGTTCATATGTCCACGCAGACAACTTTATATTTGTATAAACATTTGAATCTATCGCTAAATTCTTATATAGCCACGATGCCTTCTGAATTACAACGGCAAGACTGCCATCTCGGCTCGGAGTGGTTGTTTTAAACGCACCGCTTTCATTAAACCATGAATCAAAGCTATTAACCACGTCAAGATTAAAATCACTGCTGCTGGGAACCATAGGTTCAGATGAAAACTCAATTTTTACATCATCGACGTATGTTTTGTTATCGTAATCATAATTGGCATTGCTGTACATCACCTTCTGGATCTTTGGTATATTGTCATAATACTTATATCCATTGCCTCCATTGTCATACCTGACGCCGTTATACGTTACCACTGTATAACCCCTGATGCCTGAAGGAGGATTTCCTGAACCGGCAACAATAGGATTTCCCATATCGCTTTCCAACTTTAATTCAACATACTGATCGGTGATAATTGGACAAATATTTGTCCACACGCCGGAGCTGCTTGATTGCAGCATCCTAACGCCATTGACATCGTCAATTTTTAGGGACATTCCTGTAACATTTGTGGATTGCAACAAGAGATTAAGCCCCCTGCCATATCCAATGTTGCTGCTTGATTCATAAAGCTGCATAGTCCATATCATGTGATTATATGGCAATCCATCACCATTTAAATCAAGCCATAACCAAGTTCCGGATTTTATTTCTACTGCCTCACCTGTTGTTCCTACTATTGGACTTGTCACCTTTGCTGGTCTGCCGCTGCCTTGCCAGCCGCTAAAATAACCAATTGAATTGAAATTATCATATTTTGGAAGTAGATAGCTGAAACTTTTTGCGACTCTGACATTATCAATACGATTCCACGTTCCTGTTGCTGCGTTGGGATTGTTGAACATTACCATGTTAATCCTGGTTAATGCCTTAGAAAATGGAAAGCCTAAGTCGCCTGTATCATTGTAGTCTATACCATCGTATGTAAAAGCAAATTGGTTGGCATCACAATCTGCCTGGATCTTAATTTCCACCCATTTATTTAAAATTGCCGGAGTAATCGGATGAAATGTAGTTCCAACTTTATAACCAACATACCTAACACCACCAACATTTGAAAAGGTAACCGTAGGACCTGTTGCACTACCTGCACTTTGCAGCAAAATTCCAATTGATTCACTGTTTTTTGTCACATTTTCGCTTGGCTCATAAACATACGCCGACAAAGACAATGTTTTATAATAAGGTGTATCTGCACTAAAATCTAAACTTAGCCAGTTTTGGTCGGTTAGCTTTAGACACTCTGTTCCATTTATACCATTCAAATCTTTCACAACACCAGTATGTGTCCAACCGTCAAAATCACCGGTTGTATCAAAGTTGCTATATTTTGGTATGACTGAAGCATTTGAAAATACAGAAGCCATAAATAACATCAAAAAGGCGGACAAACTTATTCCGGAAAATTTCATATTCACTTCTCCATATTTTATATAACTTGTTACTTTGTATTTTGCTCAATCTCGGCAAACATAGTGCTTGCCGAGATTGAAACATAACTTGAATTTTTTTATGCTTTCTTTTTACGAAATGCCAATGCCCCCAAAGCCAATATAGCGATTGTGCACGGCTCTGGCACTATAATACTTACATCATCAATAGTTGTTCTGCTGACAACGGCCGAACCATTTGTATTACTAAACTGAACTCTGCTAATCTCATTGATAGGTTGATAAAAACTGTATCCATTGCCATTATTATTGTACATTACCCCATTATATTGAACTGTAAATGTATCACTAATCGTACTGGCACTTATTGTTAATTGACTCCATTGATCCATAACTATTGAAGCAATTACATCTTCAACCAACAACGCCGTACCCGGATTAGCAGGATTGTCTATGTTATAGTAATGCACAAGACTTCTCACGCCATTCTTAACCTTTATGCGAAGATTTGGACCAACATAGCCTACGGTCGTAGTATCCTGGAGTGCAATGTTGAGCGATTGGTCGTTAGCATTGGCCGAATACTCGTACATCCAAAACGAAAGTTGCATTTGTGTATACGAACCTGGGTCGCTTGCAAAATCCTTGTAGACATAGCTCGGGTAACCACCCTTGGCTCTTACGTTAACTGCTTCTCCGGTACCACCATGGACAATCGTTGTTTCTTTTGTAGCCACCCCTGTTTTAGTCCAATCTTCATAACTTCCTGCTGTGTTAAAATTATTAAATGACGGTATGATCGTCGCCAACACATAAGAAGATTGAGACAACACAAAAACCAATGTAACCAGAACTGCTGTTTTTAATTTAATAATCATAATTTCCTTCCTCCATTAAAAAAGATAAACTATTTTAACATAAAACTTCATCCAACAAACAAACTTAAACCAAATTCCAATTGCCCCCTTTCTTCGAAACCATGATAATACAAAGTAACTTCATACTCGATTGAACACTACGATAACACGCGTTATCAAATTAGTCAAGCAAAAAACTGCCTTTTTTTAACTAATTTTAAAATAATTATCTTGCATTTCCATCACCACCTATTACAATGATAACATAAGATAACTTGGTTTATCACTAAAGGAATCAAATGACTATTTCAGGTTTAACACGCGGCAAAAACAGGGTCACAATGGCCGATATCGCTACTATTGCCGGAGTATCGCGATCAGCTGTATCAGCCGTTTTGAATAACCGGGTCGAAAATATAAGAGTAGGTAAGGAAACTCGTGAAAAGATTGAAAAAATTGTTCGCCAAACCGCTTTTCGCTCAAATGCTTTTGGGAAAGCCCTTGCTTCGGGCAAAAGCAATTTGATTGGGTTAGTGGTCAAATATATATCTGACTCATTTATGCCAAGTTGCGTTGAAGCAATTGAAGATGTCGCTGAAAGTTTAGGCTGTGGCGTACTATTAATGACAACTCGCGACTACGGCAAAACGCGACAGGCTGATGTTATGAATTTCGTTACTGGAAAATGGGTTGATGGGATTATACTTGCATCTGAATGCGAGGCCGATCAAAGCACTAAAGCATTTATGGAACAAAGAAAAACTCCAGTAGTTTATTTAGCACACATACCTAAAAATGCTTTAACAAATTCTGGCACAGTTTGCGTCAACGGTACTGCAATTGGAACAATGGGAATACAACACCTGATTTCAAAAGGACACAAACACATCGCATGTATAGGCATGAGCGAGTGGGTCAAAAGTGGTGTCAACGATGGAGTAAATGTTACACCTTCTGATAAGAAACTGGATGTAGAGTTTTGGTCTTGTGATTATGGTTCAAACAACCCTATGTTTGAAATTTTTGAACGATGGAACAAAACTATTCACAAACCAACCGCACTATTTTTCAATGGTGACAACTTTGCCTGTGATTTTATCAATATGGCAGTGAGAGCAGGTATTAGAATACCACAAGATGTGGCATTGATGGGTGTTAACGATATTCCGGAAGCTGCAAAGGCAATTTATCCATTGACCACAATACGCCAGCCAAAATATGAACAGGCGGAAGTTGCGTGTAAACTTCTTTTTGAGATGATTGACGGTAAACCAGGAAGAGAGATTATGCTCGACCCTGAATTAATTGAACGTGAAACCACAAGGCTTGGTCCTAATATTACATCATTGTAAGGAGCACGATTTTGAATTGGATAGACTGGTCAATCGTGTTAGGGCTTTTCACTATAATTACCCTGGTTGTGCTTTTTACCAAAATATACATGCATAGTGTGGCCGATTTTCTCGCTGCCAATAGATGTGCAGGCAGATATATAATCTGTGTTGCCGATGGAATGGCAGACCTTGGTGCCGTAACTTTTATATTCAGCTTTGAAATGTACTTTTTTTCAGGTTTTAGCCCCTATTGGTGGAGCCTGATGACACTGCCTATAAGCCTTATTATAGCGCTTTCAGGCTGGGTTATCTATCGGTACCGGCAAACCAGAGCGATGACATTAGCACAATTTTTCGAAGCGCGTTACAGCCGCAAATTTCGGATTTTTGCAGGAATTCTTGCTTCAACTTCCGGGCTACTCAACTTTGGAATATTTCCCGCTGTGGGCGCAAGATTTTTTGTTTATTTTTGCGGGTTACCTGAAACCGCATTTTCAATCTTTGGCATAAATATTTCGACTTTTGCCGTTACAATGGCAATACTTCTCGGCACATCTCTTTGGTACACATTTTCCGGCGGGCAAATTACCATAATCGTTACTGACTTCCTTCAGGGCATTTTTTGTAATATTGTTATAATAGTCATTGTAATAGGGATTTTAGTTACCTTTGGATGGGAGCGTATAACAGAAGGCCTTATGGCAGCACCTCCTGAAAAATCAATGCTTCATCCATTTCATTCAGCAGCCAGTGATTTCGGTATATGGTACTGGTTTATTGGTGTTTTTGGCGCTTTTTATAATTTTATGGCATGGCAGGGTAATCAGGGATTTAATTGTTCGGCAAAAACTCCTCACGAAGCAAGAATGGCTCGCGTTCTCGGCAGTTGGCGAAGCATCACACGTGTTATAGTGCTCCTAATGTTGCCAATCACAGCTTTTGCTGTTATGAATCATGCGGATTATAGTTCGGTTGCAAATAACATAAATACTTCTTTAAATCAAATCCCTAATCCGACCATAAAAGGACAAGTTACTGTCCCGATTATACTAAGACATATTCTTCCAATCGGATTCATGGGTATGTTCTGCGCTGTAATGCTGGCCGCATTCATAAGCTCACATAATACATATTTACACTCTTGGGGAAGTATAATAATTCAGGACGTCATCTTGCCCTTGCGGAAAAAGAAAGAATTGAGTCCACAGGAACATATCCGTTATCTGCGAATCTCGATTATAGCCGTAGCCGTATTCATATTCTTGTTTAGCCTGTTCTTTCGTCAGACTCAATACATTCTTATGTATTTCGCCGTTACTGGTGCCATTTGGCTTGGAGGCGCAGGCTCTGTAATAATAGGCGGTTTGTACTGGAAAAAAGGCACTACACTTGCGGCTTGGTGTTCTATTATAAGCGGTTCATCGATTGCTGTTATAGGTATGGTTCTTCAGCAAATTTGGCCTATGATCTATAATAACGAAGCAAAGTTTCCAATCAATAGCCAGTGGATTTACTTCATTGCAATGGCCTGTTCAGTTATAATCTATATTGTCATAAGCTTATTACAAAATCAAAACTTTAATTTAGATAAAATGCTGCATCGGGGCGAATATGCGATTGCCGAAGACGGCATACAACCACAAAACTTCAAAACTAACTGGCTTTTCAAGGCGCTTGGCATAACAGCAGAATTTACTTTAATAGATAAAATTATATTCTTTGCAGCTATGGTCTATTCGCTGGGATGGTGGTGCGTTTTCCTGTGTGGGTGCCTATGGAACATTATAAAAGATGTACCGGACAGCTCATGGATGCGTTTTTGGCATTTCAAAATAATTTTTGATCTTATTCTGGGAATTTTTGTTACTGTCTGGTTTACAACCGGCGGAGCTAGAGATTTATTGGGTATGTTAAAAACACTTAAGGCTAAAAGAATTGATAACGATGATGATGGAGTAGTTAGAGCAACAGCTTCTATTCCAAAAACTGAAATAAATATGACTACTATTGAGAAATAATTATACTCCAAGGAGTTCACTGAAAATGAATATTATAGAGAAAAATAAAACTTCCATGAATTTGAAGAAACTTGAAACGATTTCTGTTAAAACTACAAGTAAAGTACCTTATATAGTTAAGCTCAAAAAGTATGAAGGGAATCCCATTTTGAAACCTAATCACAATAAATGGGAAGACAGAAATGTATATAATGCTGCTGCAACTGTTTATAACGGAAAGGTATACCTTCTTTACCGCGCTGAAGGATATGATGAATTGAGAGAAGGTTTAAAATGGGAATGCCCTATTACACGATTAGGACTGGCAATTTCAGAAAATGGCTTTGATATAAATTATAGATCTCCACAAGCAGTTTTTGACAGAGACAAGAAAGACCCTTGGCGTGAGTATGGATGCGAAGATCCTCGCATCTCGAAAATCGGCGACACATATTATATCGTTTTCGTAAGTATGTCACGTTTCGGCTACACAGGAGACAGGCTTGGTCTTGCTACAACAAAGGATTTTAAAACATTTCATAATCATGGGTTGATTATGAAAGAATTCGAACAGCGTACAAGTGGTTTGCTGCCTGGAAAAATTAATGACTATTACGCATTGTTTCATCGTCCAATGCCTAATATGTGGATAAGTTACAGTAAGGACTTGAAAACATGGGAAAGAATGAAGTGCATACTTCAGACAAAAGATAGTTCATGGTATGAAAACAAGCTTGGGATAGGAGCCCCTCCGATAGAAACTGAACATGGATGGCTGCTGTTCTGGCACGGAAAAAACAACAAGGCTGAATACCGTCTCGGTATAATGCTTCTTGACAAAAACGATCCATCTAAAATAATTAAATTCCAGGAAGAGCCTATCTTGGAGCCGCAGGAAGAATATGAATTAAAAGGGTATGTCGCAAATACAGTTTACACCAACGGTGCTGTCCTTTTGAAAGATAAATTTTTCGTTTATTATGGATGCAGTGATAAATATCTCTCTGTGGCAACCATTAATTATGATGAAATAGATTATTGGTGCAAACAAAAGGTCTAATTGCTATTGAACATAAGGGTGTTTTCGCCTATTGCATGTTTTGCTTTACAGATTTTGAGCCTTCGCAATAAAAACATTATTTTTAGTAATGATAATAAATTATGAACAATTTTAATTATGATGTAGTTGTCATTGGTGGAGGCCCTGCCGGATTCGGTGCTGCTCTTGCTTCTGCCCGACAAGGCGCAAAAACCGCCCTAATTGAGCAATATGGCTTTTGTGGTGGGATGGCTACCGCTGCAAACGTCAGCGTCTACGCAAATTTCCCAGCGGGTACAAAAAATGTGGCCTCCAATATTTTCAATGAATTCACAACAGAATTGATCCATTCAGGCGGTGCATATAAAGCTGTAAACGCATGGGTTATGACAAACCCGGAGGATATCAAACATCTTTTAGACACCATGCTTTGTAACGCGAAGGTGGATCTGTTTTATCACTGTAAATTGTCCGAGGTTAAGACTGTTGAAGGCAAAGTTACCTCCATTACTGCAATAGGTAAATCGGGAGTAAAATTCGATTTCACTGCTCGGTTATACATTGATACAACTGGCGATGCCGAAGCTGCTTATCTTGCTGGTGCACAATTACAGGCCAAGTTAGATGCCGGATCATATCAGCCAATGACTATGATATGCACACTAGCCAACGTTAATATACAATCTGCTGTAAAAGCAGGTGCACATCTTATCGACTCTAAATACCTCTTTTGGGGCAATGGTGACGATTCGCTAAATCGGATTGTTGAGATTGCCAAATCAAATAACGAATGGAAAATTCCGCGTGATTCTCTTGCAATGCTATGGTCTGATCCACGTTGCCCTGAAGTAATATCCATAAATGGCACACGAATTTCTGGCTTCAATGGCTGCGATTCATATTCACTATCGCAGGCTGATATCGAGGGGCGCCGACAAGTTCGATTTGTAGTCGAATTCCTTAATAAATATGTTCCAGGATTTGAAAAGGCTGGCATTATCAAGACCGCTGCACAAATTGGGGTGAGAGAGACAAGAAGAATTGCAGGTCAATATCTTCTAACCGAAGACGATGTACTCCAGTGCAGACATTTTCCCGACGAAATTGCCATGTCTGCTTATCCAATTGATGTACATAAATCCAATGCGAATGGCGTCGACTACCACGACCTTCCACATGGTAAATGTTATGGAATACCATATCGCTGTCTCTTAAGCAGTGTGGACAACCTTCTCGTTGCCGGTCGTGCAATTAGCGCAACACATAATGCTGCCGGCTCTACACGTGTAATGCCGGTCTGCATGAGTACTGGCGAAGCAGCCGGTACAGCTGCCGCTATTTCTTGCAGGGATAACATAATATTAAAAAATATTAACATTACTTTACTTCAAAAAAAAATATTAGGACTGATTCTTGGATAAAGTAAAAAGCTATCTATTGCAGTATGAAAACGCTCTTTACAAAGATGTGTTGCCATTCTGGGAAAAGTATTCTATAGACTCAAAATGTGGGGGGTTTTTTACTTGTCTTGATCGCCGGGGACAAATTTACGATTCTGATAAATTTGTATGGCTGCAGGCTCGTCAGGTATGGATGTTTTCTAAACTCTATAATGAAAAACGTCAAAAAAGCAAAGATGGAAAATGGCTTGATATCGCCCAGCACGGAGCAGACTTTCTCAAAAAGAATGGCCATGATAAACAATTGAACTGGTACTTTTCTTTAGATAGACAAGGCCGTCCTTTAATTGCACCATACAACATATTCTCTGACTGCTTCGCTGCAATGGCTTTTAGCCAATATGCTCTCGCCAGCAAAAAAGAATGGGCTCGTGATCTCTCGTTAAAAACATATAAAAACGTCCTTAAAAGATATAAAAATCCCAAAGGCAAATACTCTAAAATTGTCTCCGGCACACGCCCATTGGTTTCATTCGCTTTGCCGATGATTCTGCTCAACCTTACTAAAGAGCTTGAATGGATGCTTGACAAGGATTCCGTTGAACAAACAACATCACAATGTATTTCTGAAATTCTAAACATATTTTATGATAAAAATAAAGGTCTCATTTTTGAACACACCAGCCCAAATGGTAAACATCCTGACTGCTTTGATGGCAGACTGATAAATCCCGGCCATGGCATAGAAGGCATGTGGTTCCTTATGGATATTGCCAGACAGACAAAAAACCGCGTACTAATCAATAAAGCTGTTAAAATCGTCCTTGACACATTGAACTATAGCTGGGATCGTCATTACGGCGGAATTTTTTACTTCATGGATTCCGAAGGCCTTCCGCCCCAGCAACTCGAATGGAATCAAAAACTTTGGTGGGTACATCTCGAAACTCTTATAGCCTTACTAATGGGTTATTATCTAACAGACGATAACTCCTGCTGGATATGGTTTAAAAAGGTACACAAATGGACATGGCAGCATTTTGCGGATCCAGAGTATGGCGAGTGGTTTGGTTACCTTGATAGACAAGGCAAAGTTCTCTTACAACTCAAAGGTGGTAAATGGAAAGGATGTTTTCATTTGCCGAGAGCTTTATTGAAATGTTCACAACTATTTGAATCGCTTTCTTCAAAAAAATAGAACGGAATTAATTCAATGGATTATTATGATCGCATAACAGCATGCTGGATTGGCAAATGCATTGGCGGAACTCTTGGCGCACCTTATGAAGGACAAAACGGCCCGCACAATCTTGTTTTTTATGACCCAATACCTGACAAACCTTTAGCAAATGATGATTTAGATCTGCAATTAGTCTGGCTCAAATGCCTCGAACAATCTGACTGTGATATAGGATATGATACTTTTGCTAAAGCATGGCTTCATTGGATCAAATATGGGTGGGATGAATATGGTGTTGCGATTTGGAATTTAAAGCGCGGCATAAATCCGCCATTAAGCGGATTGCACAATAACTGGTTTATTCACGGTATGGGAGCTGCCATTCGCTCGGAAATTTGGGCATGCCTTTTTCCCAATCAGCCTGATATAGCCGCATATTTCGCCAAAATTGACTCATCAGTAGATCATGCCTTTGAGGGCGTATTTGCTGAAATGTTTTTGGCAGGCGCTCAAAGTGCCGCTTTCACCGCCCCCTCGATTGAAGATGCTATTAAAACAGGTTTAAAATATATTCCACCAGAATCTCAGATTCATAAAATTTTCGCACATACACTCAGCCTGGCTAAAAGTAACACCTCATTTTTAGATGCACGCCAATCTATTCTTAATAATTTTTACAGCCATAATTTTACAGATTGCCTGATGAATCTTGGATTTATACTCTATGCCCTTTTGAAAGGAAATAGTGATTTTGAAAAAACATTGCTTACCGCTGTTAATTGCGGAATGGATAGTGATTGTACAGCAGCAACCTGCGGTGCTTTTGTTGGAATTTTTAAAGGCATGAAAGGAATTGATTTAAAATGGTCTAAACCTATCGGACAGCACATTGTCGTTGCAGATTTTTTAAACAATTTAGGTTTACCCACAACCATTTCCGAACTAACAGACAGAGTTGTCAGGCTTTCACAAAAGATGAAAAAACAAATGGTGAATTTCAAGCCAGACCTAACTTTGTCGCCGATTGATGACAATTACTCCTGGCTGCTCTTTACTGATGAAAATCAATGCAACGATTTTGAAAAGCAGTTAGATAAGTCAAAATGTAAAACAATCTCGGCATCTTGTATTCATATCACTTTGACAGACCACCTTAAATTACCCCTGCAATCTCCGTGTTTTCTCACCAATCTAACTGTTCCAGTTGATATCGATGCCTTCATAATGATTTGTTCTGACGCGGGTATTACCGCCTGGCTTGATGATGAAATGATACTCAACTATCATGGCCGTCACCTTGCAATTCCCGCTTCACACCGAACAGAAGGTGGAGCAAGCATACCCGTAAAATTGAAAAATGGTTTAAAATACAAACTAAAAATTCGCTTTTGGAATGTGACCCATCCAACCACCTTTACTGTTGCGGTCTTAGATAAAAATAATCACTATATAAACCAATTCAATTTAAATGCTGTTGATTTATTACCAAAATAAGGCAAGCTTGTAGATAACAAATAAATCATATTCAATCAATGCCAACTGTATAGCATAGCCATTAATTGTCTAAAAATATATTAGGAATAAAGACAAAATGAATATAACAAATGAAAAAGAAAAGAAGCTTACATTTGATAAAAAGTTGTCATGGGGTGCAGGCGGTATGGCAGACTGCCTGATGTCAAGTGCTATATTCCCATTAGCTATGCCAATATATAATATTGCTCTTGGTGTTAGCCCTGTTCTGATTGGATATGCAATGGCAATTCCAAGGATTTGGGATGCCTTCGCTGATCCACTTGTTGGAAATATTTCCGACAATACTCAGAGCCGCTTAGGACGCCGAAGACCATATATATTTATAGGAGCCATATTGGCCGGCATACTATTTGCCCTTATATGGACACCTCCGTCTGGTTTATCAGAAATTGGTTTGTTTTTTTACTTTCTGGTTCTCTCAACTTTATTCTTTACCGCATATGCTGCTTTTGCTATTCCATGGAATGCATTAGGATACGAATTGAGCACCGATTATAATGAACGAACAAACGTCATGGCCTATAAAGGTTTTCTTGCGAGTCTCGCCAGTGCTATACTCATGCCTTGGCCATATAAACTCTGCTTCATGAAACTCTTTGGCAGCACTAATGAAATCCAAGGTGTTCGTATTGTTGGCGTCATATATGGATTAATGATGATTTTATTGGGTATTATCCCCGCAATATTTTGCCGTGAACAAATCTCTACTAATTATCAAAAGAAATTATCTCTTCGAAATGGTCTCAAGGAGACATTTAAGAACAAGGCATTTGTAATTTTGTCATGTGTTATGGCCTGTGTAATTATTGGAGTATTTCTTGTTAGCCCACTTCAGACATATATTTTTATCTTTCATGTATACAAGGGCAGCAAGGCTGACGGAGCAACTTTAAGTGCGATTTTTCAAATTACGTACAACATCTTGGGAATGGCCATAATGCCTTTAATTGTACATTATGCGGCAAAATGGGGCAAAAAACGTGTTTTGCAAATAGGACTGCTCATGATAATTTGCGGTTATCTTTCAACATTTTGGGCTTTTAATTCCAGGTATCCTTATCTTGCATTGGTAATTTGCTTTTTTAATAGCCCTGGACTTGCATGCATTTCGGTACTGTCGTCATCTATGTTAGCAGATATTTGTGATATCGATGAATTGAATACAGGTTATAGACGACAAGGTATGTACGGCGGAATTTTTTCCTGGATATTCAAGGTTGGAATGGGTGCTGTTATTGCAATAAGTGGCGTTGCAGTCAGTCTATCTGGATTTGATGCTGCTTTAGGTTTAAATCAGAAGCCCCAGGCAATTTTTTATCTGCGTTGTTATTATGCTGTTGCACCAATTGTAGTTCTGATAATTGCATTTTCATTGACTTTTTTGTTCCCAATAACTGAAAAACAAATGCGGCAAATACGCAACGTACTCGATAAAAGAAACTTGAATAAAACTTTGGTTGCATGACAAAGATAACCTTATTCGCCGGTTAAGCGATATATGAGTATGGATAGATTGAATGAAATGGAAGTAGAAAATGCGGCGATGTCCGATAAGCTACTGCCTGCCCCTCCGGCTTGTCGATTTAGTTTTTTAGCATTGCATCTTTGGAAGCTTGCGCTATAATCTGATTAAATAAAAATTTCTGAAGCATGGATGTATTCAGATGACTCGTTGGGCGAACACTTCTCTTGAACGTGAACAGATTGTACTTTTTAGTCCCACCCTTGATAGTTGTATTGATGAGGATCATCCAGTCAGGCTGTTTGATGAAATCTTAGTCGAATTGGACTGGTCTGTATGGGAATGCCAATATTTTAGTGGCATCGGACAACCGGCTATACACCCACGAATTATTGCTTCAGCCATCCTTTATGGTATGAGTCATGGTATACGTTCGAGTCGACGCCTTGAATGGGCATGTAAGAATGCTGTGGATTTTATATGGCTGGTAGAAGGCCGGCAGATCGACCACTCAACATTTTGTAACTTTAGAAACCGATTCAAAAAAGAGCTTAAAAATATATTCCGCCAATTGGGACAGGTAGCTATGGCAATGGGCATGGTGAATCTAAACCAGATAGCATTTGATGGCACCAAGATACGTGCGAGTAGCCGTAGATGGTGAACGAGGTTTTATCGTTGACGCTGATGTTATTTCAGGAAATGACGAGCCAGGCGCAACACCACAATTGATAAATCAAATTAAAGAAGATTATGGCCAAATGGCAAAGCAAGTCTTGGCAGATGCATTATTTTCGAGCGGTTCATTGCTCAAGTGGCTAGATGATCGTGGAATAGAAGCATATATTCCAGTTGATGCAAATGTGTCGGTGAAAGACAATCCAGCAATTCGTGATGATTTGACACAGCCTGTAGCGGTTGAAGACTGGCCTAAACTTCCTCGGAATCCTCAAACAAAAAAGATTGACAGAAGTGCATTCATTTATGATGAATCAAAAGATTGTTATTATTGTCCTATGGGAAAAATGATAAAATATTCCAAGACAGTATATGGCAGCAATCCTGTTGTAGAATCGAGAAGGTATGAATGCGGGCATTGCATAAGATGCTCTCTTTCATCAGAATGTTTAATTGGAAATTCATGCTTTCGTACTGTTACGCGAGATCAATATCAGGAATTGCGAGACAAGGCATTAGCAAGAATGAAAACTGAGGAGGGCAAAAGAAATTACGGTAAGCGCATGTGGTTAAATGAAGGTGCATTCGGTCTGATCAAATCATGGATAGGGTTACGACAGTTCCTTTGCAGAGGCTTGGATAAAGTGCGAACCGAATGGCTATGGGCCTGTACGGCATTCAATTTAAAGAAACTTGCAAAAGTTGTCTTGAGTATCCGTCTCCAAGTACAACTTTCGCTCAAGTAAGAGAGTAAATAAATGTGTCTTAAGTGTTTTTTACTGATAAAATGTATCATTCCGGCCAAATACACCCCTGCAAAAAATTTATGCGGCGGCTTTATCGGCAGTCTTTTCAGGCGGCTTCCAATTACTCGGCAGCAACTCATCTATCTTTTCCATCGGATGGGTGCTAATTCTGCTCAGCACATCCTGGAAGTATGCAAACGGATCAATGTCATTTAATTTTGCAGCTGGCCACAAGGCTGTAAATATTCGCTGCACATCGTGCTCCGGCTTCACTTCCCGCAAAGAGATAATTTTTTCTGCCGATGCAGACTGTTCGCAAAGTTCTTTCAGATAAATTATTATCTATCTCAAGTATCGGGTCATCAACATATCTGTTCAACGCTTCCCATTGATTCAGCGAATATGTAATTGCCTTGCCCATCGGACTTTTCGGAAGCACCTGGTCTTTATATTCGTTAAGAACAGCCTTTATTTCATTCAATATCGGCTTGGCTTCATTTTGCCTTGCTTGGAGCAATTGTGTACCATCGTATTTTTCTTCTTTAGCATGTTTTTCAATTTCATAAAGCCTGCCCCATAATACCATCAAACGAGCAGCTCTGACAGGATCACTGTCTAAAGCATATTCAAACTTTCTTCTGGCATGTGCATGACAGCCTATCTCTGTAGCTCCAGATGTCCTGAAGTATTCATCATAGCCGCTGTATGCATCAGCCTGCAATTTACCACAATATTTACCAAGGAATTTTATTGGACCCTCTCTTGACCGTGTCGGTGTGAAGTCAAAAACTACGTTTTTCTTATCATCGATATATGCCCATAAATAGCCGTTATACGTAGAACCTTTGCGGCCTGGATTTTTTACTGGTATCGATGTGTCATCCGAATTTATCTTCGGTGACTCAAGTATTTTTTTATGCATCCTTTTTACCAATGGCACAAGCAAATCTGAACACTGCCCAACCCAATCGCACATTGTCGATACATTGATATCAACACCACTTCGTTGAAATATACCTTCAAGCCGGTTCAACGGTGCATGGTCGCAATACTTGCTCGTTATAATATGTGCAAGCAGTCCTTCACCAGCTATGCCTTTGTCAACAGCCATCGGAGGAAGTTGACCTATTGATATATTCCCTTCACATTTTTTACAGGCCATTTTATATCTGACATATTGCTTAACATAAAAACACGCAGGTCTGTATTCGAGTTTTTCTGTTTTTTTCGGAGCCGATGATTTCTTTTGGGGTGTTACAGATTTCACAGGTTTGCTCTTTCGGCTGCGGCATTATCTCGGTTGTCTCTCTGGGAAGCTCGGCAGGCAGTGGATTTCTGCCGTTATGATTTTCATTCTTTGGCTTTTTAACTATTTCCTGTTTTTCTTGCTTCTGCTGTTCGAGCTTCGCCTTAACTTCATCATATAGATTTTCAAACAGCAATCGTTGTGCAGGATTTAGTTTCTCACTCTTTTTGCCGAACAATTGTCTCTTGAGATAATATAATTGCCCCTGTAAATCATCGATTTGACCAAGCAGAGTAAGCACCATTTCCTTTAGAGTATCGGTATCATTCGGAAGGTTTTCTTTAGATGTTTCTGCTGTTACTTTTATCGTCCCTGACATGAATATCTATATAACAGCAAATGCCTTAAAAGCAAGCCTAAAGTCGTATAAATACAAAATAATTTAAATATATTTTATATTTTTTCCGGCCTTTCATAACGTTTTCGTCTTCTTGCCTTGAACAAATCTATGCCTTCAAGTATCCATGTCAGTTTTGCAATATCAACTTCGATAGATGGTTTGTTTTTATCTTGAGGAAGTTTTTCAAATGTTCCTTCCTGCAACTGCTTATACCAGATTATAAATCCCGTTCTGTCCCAGAAAAGTATTTTGCATTTATCACCTGTCTTGCTGAAAAATACAAACAGATGTCCGCTGAACGGATCTTTTTGCATGAAACTTTCTGTTAGCATTGAGAGTTTGTTGAAGCCCGATCTCATATCCGTCGGCTGTGAATAAATAAATATTTTTACCGATGATGGCAGCGTCAGCATAATTGGGTCTGATGTAAAACTGAAATAACTGTTGTTAATGTTTTAGCGTCAACACCAGCAGGAATTTTTAGAATGCTGCCACAACTAAGCAAAAGTTCTATGGCAGCAGAATTATTTTCAGGCATTGCCACTTCGATGAATGCCGATGGTTCGGATTCATGTTGGTTATCCTGTTCTGAATCACCGCCGGTCAGCTTTTTTCTCCACGAATAAAAAGATGGCTCTGATAAGCTTTCTTTTTTACAAAACTGACGGACCGATAGCCCGCTGGACTGCCATGTTTCAATTACCATCTTCCAAAATTGCTGCTGGTCGGTTTCAGATTTTTGCTTCGTACTCACGATATACTCCATTTAAATCATGAGATGCATTATTCACTTTTTAAAGAATACCGCAAGATGCACTTGGCCGGAAAGTTACGATAAAATAGCAATGTGGTATGTAATGTCATCAGTAATTTAAAAAAAACTCTCAATCGCGATTAAATTTGCAGCTATGACCTCAGGTTCAAAAAATTCTGAATGATTGGATAGTATTAAATCGACAAGCCGTAAGTGTTGAGGATGACAAAGATGATGACCAGATTAAGAGCTTATAAAAAAATGTGGTCGCGGTAGGGACTGAGATTACTCCCAGCCCCCCGCACATTTCCGTACGGGCAGTACTACTGCATACGGCTCTTGCCTTGAGTCATAACGTGCAATCGCTCCCAGGGAAATGGATGCAAGATTCGCGGTTGTGGCAACCATCTATTAATCAGGGGATGCATTCGTTTCCATGTAAGACGACTTTTCTGGCTTCTGCGTCGTAACGCTCGAAACCAAAGCCAGCAAACATGTTTTCGGAATGACAATAATCGGCGATACGTTACCAGCATAACCACATGACTTGGGGTCAGTGTAGGTCGCTACGACCGATTCTTTTGGCCAACACCGCTAATTTCCATCGCTGCTCATCAGAAAGAATAATTCGCTTCTTGCCAATTTTTTCTTTGAGTATGGCGTTCTCTGTTTTGAGGTATTCTATTACATCCTGCTGTTGCTGGTTAATCCAGCCGGCAAGCATAGTTAAAATCATTGTCCAGGGACGAATTTTCATAGATGTCCTTTTTTACTATAATGAATTTTCTAAATTCCTATATAAAATCCTCATATTGAGTTTTGAACATCTTAACAAGAATAATAATTTCAACAACCGAAAATGGCTGGAATGTCAAAGTATGATAGACGGGTGAAATATTTGAAAACATTTTCAAAGATGTTATAATTTTTGACTATGAAAAAGGATTTATGGATTACAGTGGTAACTTATCCTGCCTATTGCGTAGATAAAGAACTTTACAAAGCAATCGATTATCTTCGGGAACAGGTACGCGTACTATAGAGCAGCAGGAAAAACAGAATAAACGGATTCTGCTGACCAAGAACCAAAAAATGCGAGTGGCTTCCAAAGCAAAAAGACTCAGCAGAAAAATATTAGAGCAATGCACGGTGTTGTTTACGCCGGATACCATATTAAGCTGATTTAACAAGCTTGTTGCTGGAAAATATAACGGCTGCAATAATCGCGGCAAAGTCGGAAGACCACAAATTAATCATGAAATAGTACAACTTGTAATCAAATTCAAAGAAAATCTGCGCTGGGGCTATCAAAAAATAATAGACCGAGGTTGTTTACCTCGGATATGAAATTAGCCAATCAACTATTAAGAACATCCTTATTGAAAATGGCTTTAATCCAGAACCCGACTTAACTGTAAAAACTACTTCGTGGGAGTTTATCAAAAGCCACTGGAATGTTTTAGCCGCCTGCGATTTCTTTACGGTTGAACTGCTCGTAGGACGCAGACTTATACGATGCACGATTTTCTTTGTCATAGAGCTTTCCACCAGAAAAGTATTCTTTGCTCCAATTAAACCCCAGCCTGACGGCAGACATATGGAACAAGTAGCGAAGATTTTAACCGATTATGAAGATGGTTTTCTTAACGGCTCGGCGGCCTGCTCAAATCATCACAGACTAGCGGCATAATTGACGCGTCGCTTTTTCTGATACATCTACGGTGATAGTCTGCCCTTTGCAGGAGCTTTTAGCGAAAAGACAGTTTTCCTAACAGCTAAAAACAAACAACTCAAAAGTTTTCCGCGATTTCACTGTCCAAATTTTCAATATTAAGTTGTGAAAGAACAAAACTTTAAGTCATGATGAATTTTTGCACGGACGAGATAAAAACGTATTCAATAAACAATAATGTAAACTTTGGATGAATTACAATTGGACTCTCATAGGTACAACCATTTGAAACTATAGATTCTGTAACAATTTGATTTTTCTTTGTATTCCTGCTGAATCAAACATCTGGCACTGGGCTTCCTGATGGAATCCGGCCCTTGGTTCGCTTTCCACAAAAGGCAAAACTGATTTTAGATTAGCTATTTCATCTAAAATAATGTCTTTCTCTTTTGGATTGATTATATTCGTTCTATTATTTTTGCGAAGCAAATACCAGTTATAAATATTATATGTACTACGAAATATTCCACCTACAATCTTGGCGAGACTGAACTCTCTACACGCTTTTATATTGTGTCTGTTACGATCCAATGCTTTCTCATAAACGGCAAGAGCCTGGGACCATTTTTTTGACATTTTTCCAAACAAATCAGCTATTTCTTCAAGCGAATATGTCAAAGCAGTATCTTCGAGTCTGTCACCAAACTCATGTTTCATCCATGAGCCGCCCATCGGAATACCTTTAAAACCCAAAACAAGCGGATATGACAATGCTTCATTAACCGGTGAAAAATATAGAAAATTATTATTTCCCCCTATAGGATAATACTTGCAAGCACTATCAAAATCGTACCATGCTTTTACAACTAAATCTGAATTAATTTTGCTGCCAAAATATTTTTTCGCGAAATTTGTAAGCCATCGCTTTTCATCGCTGTCAAATTTGCTGCATAATTCTTTAACCGCAAAAGTATTCAAAGTATTGGTAAAACACCCAAAATTCCAGCATCCCATGAAACCTAATACTTTTGATTGTCTCATGAATTTAAATTTGCGATACAGTGACACGATCAAAGGTAAATTGGGAACCGTAGCAAGTTCATGCGTTGTATTGACCTGAAAGCGTGACCACAATTTTCTCTCATTATTTAGTGCATACTGTGCTTTAGATTTAAATCGCGGAGATGGGCCATGGTAAATCAAACTATACTCTTCAACGATTTTTGTTTTGTTTGCACGTTTGATTTTGCCGCCCCTCTCAAAATCACCCATCAAAATTACATCTCTATGTAATAATTCGCTAATTTCCTTATAAGGCGGTTTGAAATGCATATTCCATGACCAATCCCATGCAACGAGTTGTGCTTCTTTATTTACGGTGTGGATTGAATTATATATTAAATTTATTATTGAAGACAAAACTTCAGCAGGACCGTATTGACTACACCGTGGACATAGGCATTTTTTTGCCCAAAATGTTTCGGGATTGGGATACGTCTTAGGATTACTTATAACATGTGCCCAGCAATTACTGACATGTTCACTGCTTGTTATCAAAATAGCACCTGCCAATGGCAATTTTTTGTATAGCGTAGAAAATCCATCATGCAAATAATCTTTTACAGCCGGCGTCAATGAACATAAAGCTATTTGTGGTTCTTCACCATAAATTTTGGTATTGTGGCCCGCCAAATCCGGATTATCTCTCCAAAATGGATGCGATGCTTTCATCCCCAATGGCTCAGTCAAATAAGGCCATACCTTTAATCCGAAACGTTCTGCACGCTGGCATAACTTACCCAGCTCTTTTAGATACTTATCAGAATTATGATTATATTTTTGAAATAATTTTGTAGACGAAATGTCCCGGAGAGCTAATCTTAGCCAAATGCCATTAAAACCGGAATCCGCAATCGCTTTTAGATTATCATCTGAATGAGTTTTATTAACGGCAAGTATTTCATCTTTTAGATTATAATTACTTTGACCGCAGCGAAAAATACGATTTTCAAAAATCTTCGACATATTTACTTACCTGTCAAAATCTGTTTTATACTATTAAGAATCATTTTCTTGACGGCATTGGCATATTCAACATTTGCATCTTTAGCGGATTGAGCAAACCAGTGTTCCTTAGAGTGCCTTTTCATATCCACTCCTTCCGGACAAAACGCCATCATTAGAGATGTTTCCTGCTTGCCGGCATGGTCGATAGGAAATTGCTTTTGGGTCAGCTCATCCATAAACGGATGAATCTGGATCCAGCTAAAAGGATCAGAGCCTTTCTCATGTTGCTTATAATAATCCTGCATCTTTTCGCTGCCCCACCAGCCTTCGCCGCGTTCTTTTTCCAAAAACTCAAATATCGTTTCTTTTGCCGCCAATTTCAACGCAAGGTCTGTAGGCATTCCTAGGGTAAAATTCTCACTCTGATGATGTATGAACAAGTGGATATTTCTTAAACCTACTCTAAGCAGGTTCATAAACAATTCTTTTGCATATAGATAAACCGTATGCGAACTGATACTGATCGTTCCTTTTTTTTCAGGCGGTGCTACCGCATAACTTGCCGTACCATAAACAAACGGCGGCAGAATAACCATTTCCATTTCTTTTTCAAGAATATCCAATGCTCTGGTCACCACAAGTGTATCAACACCAACGCAGCAATGCTCGCTATGATATTCCATAACACCAATAGCCATTACCGCAGGCACATTTTTATCTATCGCCTGCCTCAATTGGTCTGGGAACATTAGTTCAAATCGCATAATTCACCTTAAGGGTTTTATTCGAGAGCGTATCCCATAGTTGTATAATATGACAAGTTTGGCTGTGTAATATCCATTCTTCCTATCTGCGCCACAACTGGCAATTGGCTGCGAACCACCAGTGCATATTGTCCAAAAGGTATTTGATAATTATTTTCACCTATCGGTTTATCAAGTCTGAAACATCGCACACGCTGGGCTTTTATGATAGATTTAATATTTTTCACAGGTTCAGCTTTATCGAAGTAAACATCAAATTCTACATTCGTATCTTGATCATTCATATTTAAAATAACGAGCGATTCGTGTCCGAAAGGTTCCTTATCACCTGCCTGAGGCAAATCACCATCAGGAAAAACCCAGACTCTTTTACCGGTATTCATTTTCGTTTCCTTCTAAAGTTCAACTATGCCTTTGATTTTATCTGAAAGAAGTTCTATGCCGTTTTTCTTTATAACAGCACCAGTTTCCCATCTTAAGCCAAAATATTTATCACGGACAAAAGTATCGATCTGGAACGTCATATTTTCCTGAAGTTTATATTCCGATGTTGTTTCTATCCATGGCTTTTCAACTTCAAGCATTCCAAGTCCGTGGCATGGACCATAAAGATAATTGGCGGCATATCCTTTTTCTTTAAAATATGCCTCAAATTTCTTCGCAACTTCACCTGCGACGATTCCTGCTTTTACCATTCTCTTGTTTTAAAATGTGCATCTAGCCCAAACTGAATAAGCTCTCTTTGACGCGGATTCATTTTGCCTATACAGAATGGAATTCCTATTGAAGGCGAATAGCCATTGTATCTTGCGCCTAAATTAAGCTGAATTATTCTTCCTTTCTCTATGATGTTGTATCTCGGCCGGGAAATAGCATTATTTGTATTGTTGCCGCCAAAAAGATAAAGTGCGTGAGCTTCGTACTCTCCGCCATTTGCATAAATAGCTTCTTGCGCGATACCTACAACCTGGAGTTCTGTCATGCCTGGTTTGATTTTCGATAAGACCGCATCAACAGCAATTTCGGAAATACGAAACGCCTCTTTAAGGCAGGCTATTTCAGCTTCAGATTTAACTTGTCTAAGCTCTGTAACAATATTATCCGCCTTAATAATCTCCGCAGATGGAAATGCTTTTTGTATAGATTGATACAGTTCAACGCTTGTTACGAGCCAGCCTGCTATTCCAATCTTTTTAGGATTTTTTACGCCAATAGATTCAAACACTTGAGCAAATGTGTTAAACCCGCCGCCTGGAAACTGCGGATCTGCGGACTCGCGATATTCTCTCATACGATGAATATTCGTAATCGGCGACCAGCTCTCGGCAAATTCCTGTGATTCAGGGCCAACCATTAATGCCGCTTTGCCGTTTGCTGCGATTGCAACACCGCCAACTTCAAAGAGCGGCCAAAAGCCTGAAAAATATCTGACATTTGCAAAATCAGCTTCATTTGAATTTGCTATTAAAACATCAAGACCGGCTTTCGATATTAAGTTTGAAGCCTTTTTAACTCTACCCAAATATTCTTCTGCTGAAATACATACTTTGCTTTTCATAATTCGTCTTCCTAAAACATGTAATTCCTTGTACGTTTTTTATCCTCACCTCTTATAAGTAAGTTTATTTACAGGTTGTTATTTGTAGTAGAGGTAAATAAATATTCTAAGCATGTAAGCCACCATCCATCAAAATATTCTCGCCATTTAAGTAAGCACTCGCATTCGATGCAAGAAACACTATTAATCCTTTTATATCATCATGGCCTGCCATACGAACTAGAGGTACTTTAGCCTTGTATCGCGACAAAAATGGTTCAGGCTGGTTTGAAAATAGGCCTCCTGGACTTATACAATTAACACGTATCTTCTGCGGAGCGAGTTTGCGAGCCAAATATTTCGTTAAAGCTATCATACCACCTTTATGAAAATGGTAATCAGGAGGTGAATCCATTTCAGTTCCTTCATATAGGTTAAAATCAGCCCCGAACATCCCCTGCATAGATGCAATATTAATTATTGTTCCGCCGCCACGTTTGGCAATTAGGTCAGCCATTTCGCGGGTAATATCGAACATGCCTGTTGCATTAATCCGCATCGATTCCGCAAACGCTTCAAGCGGATCAGTATATTTTCGCATAGGCCTTGCAACCGCATTATTAATAAAGACATCAAGACCGCCAAATTCTGAATCTATTTCAGCTTTAAGTTTTATTATTGAGGCATGGTCTGCCTGATCAACATATTTAGCATAAACATCCAGCCCTCTACTCTTCATCTCATCGACTATTTTTTTAGCGTTTTCGACAGAACGGGAAGCTGTAATTACCTTACCATCAGCTTCTGCCAGAGCTTCAAGCATACCGCTCCCATATAAACCTGCGCCGCCAGTGATTAATATTACTTTATCTTTTAAGCTCAACAGATTTTTAACGTGCATTTTATGTTCCTACTTCTTTGCTTTAACAACAATTTTACATGAAGCTTTGTCACAATTACTAAGATCTATATTATATTCAAATCCAAGCGGCTCAAGCACACGCCTGTAGAGCCGGTCGCAATGTTCGCAATAGGCATGATATGGTTTTAAATGTTTTACTGCTAGAAGCATTCCTTTGCTCGGACATTTATGCATTTCAATGGTAAAAATATTATTATCTTCGTCCAGAGTCATTTTAAAATCGGCTGCCTCTTCAGAAAGACTATGACTCCAATATTCAAAACAGCCGGCAAGCCCCTTTTTAGCCGCAATATCTCGCAGGTTTGTCAGAAACGCGTCAGACAGATGTTCCCAAAAACGGACAACAGCAGCCTTGCCTCCTTTTTGTTCAAGGAATTTAAACAGTTCACTGTATACCGGTATAAACTCTGTGCAGGATATCATATTTTCTTTTTTAAGATTTTCCTATTATCCAATTCATCTGCAGTCCATTTGTATTTTCAAAGTTTAAAAAAAATAAACGTTTACCACGTTATGGCACAAATAATTTGCAGGTTGGACTGTTGGTATCATATATTTCCAAAGCTTTGAAAATTTCTTTCGCAATTTCAATATGGCCGTATAAATTGGGGTGTATACTATCGGCAAGCCATTCCATCATTGAATCTTTACCCGGCTTGATTGTTTCCCAGTGTTTCCAGTGGTCAATCAATATGATGTTTTTTTGTTCTGCGACCTTTCGCATAACTCTAACATATTCAGACAGACACGCCCTATTAGCGCCGCCGGTACCAACCTCTGAAAGTATCGGATTAGGCGTATTGAGTACGGGAATAGCGTCGCTTTGACGAATCAAATCAACCAACTTAGAGAGGTTCGACTCATAAGTATTCACGCCATCCATGCCGGCCACGGAATCATTTGTGCCAATCATAAGAAACACGACATCAGGCTTTAATTGGCTGACACGACGTTCAAAAGACTGAAGAACTTCACTTGTGGAATTTCCGCTGATACCAGTATTTATTACATAATCCAAGCCTCGTCCCATCTCAAAACGAATACGCTCTGAAAAATGTTCGGAAAAACTCCGCCAGCCGTATGTATGCAATGCCCCATGAGTAATACTGTCGCCCGTAAAAATCCATGTTAAAGGTTTTTTCGCTATCAATAATGTTTTAATTTTTTCCATATCTTCCATTTTCATAGAATTGTTGTCATAAATTTCTGCACTTGCAACGAAGCATAGAGACAAGATTAAACTCCACATAAGCAAGTTAAACTTAATTATTTTATATAATTTGGCGTTAATAAAAGTAATTCCAATGTTAAAAGTCTGCTTCCGTTATTCTTTCCAAAATTTCTGAATACATTTACCTTCATACGGCTTGTATCGACAACTACATTTATAGCCGGCCTGTTCACATACGGTCTTATTCAGAATCACTGTAGTCAGGCAATAACGGTCGGTAAACAACTGGCCAGTAGACTTTAGATGTGATATTGCAGGACACTTCGATACATTTATCGTCAATTGATTGTTTTCTATTTGAAAATCTGCTTTACCATTTTCAAGTTCAAATATTTTTTTAAAATGGCGATCTATAGCAATCAGACCATCGCTTTTTATTGCTGCGATAAGATGAGAAAACACTTCTTTGCCAATCTGTTTGAGATATTCAGATGTCGCATCCGGACCCAACTTTTCATCAAGATATTTTATTGCATAACACAATGCACCATGAAAATCTTTGTGTAGGTATTCATTTTGGCTGCTTTTACAGTCTAGAACTTTAACTTTATGCTGCAATGTCATTAACGATTCCTCTTCATAAATGGGAACACAACATTGTTATCCATTAAATCTTTTGCTTTGAGTTGCGACTTTATCGCATACATCCAATCTGTCAAAAGCTCTGGTCCTAGCATATCATCCATTTGTTTGCGAAATTCCTGTTGAATGTTAAATGCTTTCAAACAGTCATTTTCCAGAACTGCTGCAGCATAAAGTTTGACGAGCGTATCTACAAAAGCAGTACCCCCGCCAGTGATTACACCATTTGCACCCATCAACAGACTTATGTCATATACATTTTCATCTCCTTGAAGAATAGCACATGGCCTATTATCCTTTTCTGAGTAACGGCGTAAAAGCTCCGCAAACAGATATATATCACAACTTGAATCCTTTATAGCTTTCATTTGCGGAATCTGCATAATCTTTATCAGTGTATCAAGACCGACTTTATTTCCAGTAGCTCCCGGACAATGATAAAAAACAGTAGGATAATCGAGCTCGTTTACAACCTTTTCTATTGCGCCAAATAAACTGTCAGGATGAGGAAATCGATAGTAAAACGGCGTGGTCACAACAAGGTAATCTGGATTAAGTCCTTTTACCTTTTTTCCCAATTCAATCATTCTCCTCGGCGATACCTCCGCAATCCCAGCAAGAACCGGCACACGTTTATTGGTATGCTCAACAGTTGTTTTAACCGCAATAAGTTTTTGAGAATCAGCTAATGCCGGCCCTTCACCCATATTGCCAAGTACAAAAATTCCATTTGCACCCTGCGATATTACATGATCAATAAGTTTCTTTAGTGATTTAATATCAACATCTTCATCGGCGAGCAAAGGCGTTGGTAGTGCTGTTATAATTCCATGTAAGGAATTTGTCATTGTACCGTTTCCTGGATATGTCATTTCCTTTTTCCTGTACGTCCTTAAATAACTATAGTCTATTTCAACCAGCCTAACTTGTCCCATTTAGGTAAATTAAGGAACTCAGGCTCAGGATAAGCCAGTTCGCAAAGTTCTTTAATAGTTGTTTCTGATATTTGCGAGTTACTAAATATACCTATTGCTTTTTCGAGGTAATCCGCTTTGTCTATACCAATTAAAACTGTTGAAACTGCATCAAACGAAAGAATAAACTTTATAGCCAATTCATATAAGCTTTTAATATTTTCATTTATGAATTTAAAATATCGTTGCCTATGATTTTGAACTGAAATCAATGCAGGATGAAGGGTATCGACCTTGTCCGTTAGAATACCTTTAAATAATGCAGAGCGCACCACTACCCCAATACCCTTAGTTTGCAGCGATTTGAAATTTACCAATTCACGCTGATCCATCAAGTTAAAAGCTAATTGAACAACATCCCAATGGGCACTGCATAGCACGGCTTCTGTATCAGATGGACCGTAAGTTGAAATACCCACACTTCTAACACATCCTCTTTTTTTTAAATCTTCGAGAATATAGATTAAATCCGAATTATTCACAATGTTTTTGCATTCATAATCATGCAGGAATAATATATCGACATAATCAGACTGTAAAGCAAACAAACTTTTTTCGAGTGAATCTGTAATAAGGGACTTTAAGTTCTTGAATGAATAAATACATCCATTATCATCCAATATGCGGGGACACTTGGTTGCAATAATGACATCATGACGTATACTTTTAAATGCTTTCCCCATCAAATTTTCACTTCGACCATAATTAGGAGCGGTATCAAAGAAATTGATTCCATTTTCAAAAGCTTGTTTTAAGATGGCTATGGCATCAGTTTCTTGAAGCAAATCCGATTCACCCTTTACACCAAGACCATAAGGAAAACCTATCGGAGCTCCCCCAAAAGCAATTTGCGATACGGAGATTCCCGTTTTTCCCAAAGGTTTTCTCAAAGGATTCCCACCATCCGGCGGACAATCATGCTTAGTATACATTATACAATTTCCTTTTTTAACTGCTTAATGTCAGGTTCATGCTGACTGTTACCGTACAGTAAAGGAGCGTATACCCTATCGTAGCTTTTTAGATATTTAGACCAAATACTTTTTAATAGTTCATAATCTGCGTCAGTAAATTTCTCATATGTGGTTTCCATTCCTGTCACATAATAAAGCACAGGATTACCTATAAAAGGCTGGAATTTTGCATATTCACGCCAAGCCTCAAGATTTGGCATTGGATGCTGATCGGTATGAATACAACACCCTGGGCAGCTAATTGCCGCAATCATGGCACGATGAAGCATTTGATCAACCACACTCTTGTTGTCAGTGTAGAAATCATTTAGCCGAAGCATATCAACGACATCATTAAAATATGGATTGAACGTGTGCGCAATTACAAGTGAGTCAGGCTTTGCTTTCTTAGCAGCACAATAATATAGAGCTAATGTCTTGCGTAGGAGTTCAATGCCCCAAATCACCGGACCGCCTCCGTTAGGAACAAAACCGGTTCGGGAAGGAATATTGTGCAGATAATCAAACTCAATACCATCAGCATCAAGACCTTCCGTGGAAAGAAGATATTGTACTTTACGCCGAACACGATTTTCGTATGCTGCGCTTAATGGATTAACGCCAAAGTCCCACTTATGCTGTCCATATTCATAATTATGAGGGACACGCACTTTCTTTTTGGCCATCTTCATTGCCGGATAAAAAATATCTGTATCAATCTCAAGTTTATAACTATTTGCATCGTTGAGTATCAATAGTTCTTCAGGAAGAACATCCTTCCCCATAGCAGAAGGCTGGTAATGAAACGGCGAAACCCATAGTATTACCTTTCTGCCTTTTACATGCTGATTCTGTATGAAGCCTTTCATATCTGGCCAAAGTTGTTCATCAACCTCTAAGCAGCAGTCATTCTTATACCATCTGTTATCAACTATGAGTATGCATGGATTAACACCTTTTTTTTCCAACGCATCAAGCATTTCTTCATATTTTGCCTGTGTGCAGTTTTCTGCGCTCTGCCCTGACCTTCCTGATCTGCCAACAGTAAAATAATCCTGCCATGATGTTGAATGATAGCACTGCTCACCCCATCCACCAAAAATCGGTTTCTTCCACCACAACGGCATAGTACTTCTATTTCTTTTATTAACGTAGCCATTATTAATAAGATAATTAACATACGAGCGAAGACCATCATATACATCCCCGGCTTTCTCAAATAGAATTGCTGGGCTGCACCACTGTCCATTGATAAAAGTTTTACCGCTATAGTTTAGATTAAAACCGAAACCTTCCCCTCCGCAGTAATCAAAATTCAAAAAATTGTTTTCGCCGGGCTTTACCACTAATCCCATTGTAACCCATTTGTCTTTTGTTCTGGGACCAACCATAAAAGAAAATATACTCGGAGTAACAAAACAATCACCACCATAGTTATAAATCCAGCCGTTCAAGCGATGCGTTATTTGTTCGTAATACATATAGAAACGCTTGTCAGCTGAATTAATTTGCGTAGAGAAAACAATGTCAAATTTTGGTACCGAGGATGTTAGAAAATCTTTTACCGGTCTGTGCCATGCGGTCTTGCGACCTTCACCAGTGTACGCCGGCTTAAATTTTGCTAAAAGTCGAGGATCATCTTTAATAAAACCTTCAAAGAAACGGACATCATCGAGAGAACCACAGCCTTCGACCTTATATGCATACAATACTCGCGTATTATAACAACTAAAACAATATTCCACTCTATTCCACAAAGTTGTTTTACCTGCAAAAATAACATCAATACGGTCATCTGACTGCCTTAGCACCGGTTTATCCAGATACTGAAGTTCATCAATCATTTCGTCTCTGTCGCAACCTGATGCAACAAACAAACGGCCTCCAATGCCGTTGTTGAAAATGAGAGATACAAACAGATTTTGAGCAAAGTCATGCTCCAGAATATAATCTTGTGCAATTATTTTTATCGTTGTTGCCGTTTTGTCAACTTTTAACCCCATAAACTTCTTCCTCCAGTAAATTATTTGAAATATGGCCATCATCTAATTCATTTCTTTTTTTCGTTCGTAAACGATGATACATTTTTTTAAGATCAAAAATTCCACCAATACTAACCCAAATACAACCAACTATTGCCGTCACAAATACATAATACATTTGAATCCGCCACCATATCAACCAACGGTGGTCGTTCATCCATCCATGTAAAGCGAAACATAATAGTAACAGTGAACCCCCAAATGTCCAGGCTGATGTAAGCGTCATATAAAGAAAAAGCCCCTTATCAACACGCGAGAATTCGTGGCTGTTAACACCGATAAACGCCCAAAATCGTCCTACAGGCTTTTCTTCTTTTACGTTTTCTTTAATGGCATCTTCATCTTCTTTGACAGTATATTGGCCGCGGTGCAAAAGTTTATCCATATCCACAGTTTTACCTTTACAGGTAAATAATGAAACAATAACATATGACATAACTCCAAGGGCCGCACACCAAAATGCCATAACAAGACCATTTATAGGAAATGGAGGAGATATTTTGGCTATCAACGTATGTTCTTTATTTTCATCAGCAACTCGATAGTAACTATTTTTAAGCTTTTCGACAATTTGTCCTCTGAAGACAAATGCCTTTGCCGCATCTGGCTTAGAAATAATTTCGGAAATAGTAGATGACTTAGCGCCCACATACATTGTCTGTCCATTCTTAAGCGTCATTTGATTAACTTGCGGCAAAGGTGCAAGGGCTTTTTTACCTAACTTCAGCGACTTTGCCTCAAAAGTCAGACCTTCTTTCTCGCTTAAAACCACCATACCTTCCAACTGAACATCTCTACCAGGTTCAAGTTCATACCAATACGCAACTTTTTCTGGAATATGAGGCCAAATTTGTTGGGCAGCAATAGCTGAAAGCGATAACAAACAGCCTACTGTCATTGACACCCAGGCCGCGGCTGTAGTTCCTCGCTTCCAATACAATCCACCTATGATCACCGAACCAGCTCCACCTACAAAAATTGCACCTGTAATTGACAGAAACATCATAATAAAATCGCTCATCGGATAAAGCCAGCTAAATAGAAAAATAAACACGGCCTGAAAAACTACGGAAAGACGCAAGATCAGCATATGACGTTCTGTTGAAAGCGGTTTTTTACGTATGGGACAAATAACATCCTGCACAAAGATACTGCCCCACGAGTGCATGCAAGTACTATGAGAACTAACGAACAACCCTAACATCACGACTACAAAAGCACCTATTAATCCAGATGGCAATATTTTCCCGACCGCTGTTGTTACCGTCATTTGCGTTTGCAGCTGTTCATTGCCTGGATAAGTTTGTCTAAGTTCCTGAACAACTTGGGTTGCCACTTTGTTGTAGTCAGGATGATGCATAATCGCAATCGCTGATAGAGGAATTATTATCAGGCTTAAACCTATTATTCCATTACGCAGCGATCCTACTATCTTTGCCATCTTAGCCTCATGCGCACTCACAGCCGAGCAATTAAACCCCTGCGTTCCCTGCCATGCCATAAAACTGTACAAATTAATAAACAACATCATAGCAAAAAAACTAAAATTGAAACCTTGCTGCTGTCCGATATCAAGCGGATTGATTAAAGATTTTCCCGTTTCTGAAGATGCGATCAAGCCATCGGACAAGGTACTCCATGGAAACTTTATCCATAAAAATATTATCAATGCCATTAAAAAAATAGAGGAAAGAAATCCCTGCCAAAAATCTGTTACGAGCACTGCTATTTGTCCACCAGCTAACGTGAAATACAATGTTACAGTGATCAAAATTAACATTAATATAGGATACGTTGTCCATGTAATACCCATAAACTCAAAATATTGGGGGAAGCCGCAAAACTTGATAAAAAAGCGTGTTCCTATACCCGGAAACATACCAAAGTTTATTGTTCCTGCTACCCATGCCAGAATTCCGGTATAAATTCGAAATTTACGGCTATACCGCATCTCGAAAAACTGCGCTATTGTCATCGCCCTCGTCTGGCGATATCGATAAATCACCCAGCCTGAAAAAGCAATTAACAGCCCGAATGGAACCGACATTGCGCTCCAGAATGACGGTGAAAACCCTGCCACATAGAATTGCTCACAAACAGCTATAATCGAGACAATTCCAAACCCTGCCTGTCCTTCTGCGGTCCCAAGCAGATAGCGACCGGCACAACGATCTGCGGCCAAAAAATCTGCTACACTTCTAGTGAGCTTTTGTGTCGAAATCGCCGCATAAGCAATAAAGCCTGTAAAACAGATTACCAAAGTCCAATCAAACCAACTCATATTCATTATTATTACCTTTTATAGCAAATTTTTCTGTTGAAAAAAATTGCGTAGTTGATCCATTTCCTGATCATTTAAACTATAATATGGCGAGCGACGCCAGCGTTTGGCAATCCCAAAAAGTTCGAGAGCGCCATGAATACCAGCATCAAAACCTCCGGGTAAGGATAAAATAAACTCAAAAAAGGGAATATCAATATTCCCTATTATCTTTGATGCCCTCGCTAGATCGTTCGTCTCTATAGCTTTCCAGTAATCATGGCTAACCCGAGGTTTGAAGCAAAGAAAAGTTGATAGATAACCATCGCATCCAAATGGCCACATATTTATATGATTTTGTTTCTGACCACCGGCAATAACTGCACAACGGTCGTATGCCAACAAGCATAATTGCCTGGCAAAGTCACCACACATATCATCCTTTATTGCAACAATGTTTTTCGATAAATTCAAAGACATCTCAATTGTGTTTAAGCCGGATTTTACGCCGCGGGGTAAAAATATATTCGTCACAATCATTACAGGCATGACCTTCGATACAGAAACATAATGTTCAGCTAATGATTTGTCTGTGCAGGAACCGCCCCAGTCAGGCGGCAAACACATTTGTATATCTGCTCCCATTTCCTTGCAGATATCTGCAAATTTACACGCTCGCTCAGTACTGTGATAACGATCTGCTGCAATTACTAAAGCCCTTCCCTTTACCAGCTGACACGTCAAACGCGTTATTTCAAGAATCTCCTCATCTGACAGGCAAATATAATGACTGTCTCCCGCTGTCAGCATAATTGCCTTTGCTCCGGCTTCAATACAGAACTCTATTTGATTTCCAAGCCCTTCAAAATCAATATCACCATTTCGATCAAAACATGTACGAATAGAAGGAATATACCCCTTTAGCTGCTTGCGTATCGATGACCTGCTCATTAATTTAAGCCTTGTTTATTTTATAATTATAAATTAGAAAAAAATGTTATCAAAAGTTACTCAGGAACATAACAGTTTAAACCATCTGACAACACCTATACAGTCTTCATAGCACCAGAAGGCAACAAATATTGTTCCATCGGGACACCTTGTTATACATGGTGCACCGAATCTTAATACATTAAAATTATGTGACATATTGGCCGATACTTCGGTCAATTTTTCTGTATAATGACCCCATAGGCACATCTCATATTCGTTGATCCATCTATCACCATTTAGTCGAGACAAATTTGCCCACAAACCTGGTTTGTCCATACGACGGTAAATACATAGTATCCGATTATCTGAAAGTAAAAAAGGTGTCAAGGTTTGGCCTAACAAACCCGTAGCACATGGCTTCGACCATGTGCAGCCTCCATCACTGCTAATCGCATATTGATTAGGTAAATCTTTAGCTAACTCGTCATCATAAGACCATGCTGTTGACATCAACCTGCCATCGTCGAATTGGACAATTTTGGATTCCCAGAAAAAATGCTTTCGGCCAGGTACATGCATAACCGTCCAATACTCTGGCCAACTACGTCCTTGATCGTGTGATAGCAATGCAATCATTTTTATCCCATTGGGACATAATCCATCCCAGCCAGGCCAAGTCTGGGTGGGAATAATCCACCGTCCATCCCTCAAAATAGTAACCGGACTACACATCTCGAAAGCAGGACCCGTTAAGGCAGGCTTTATTGGTTCTGGACTTGCCCAAGTATGACCGCTATCAAAAGAACGTAATAAACATAGTTCCGTGGGAACAAAACCAAGATTTACAGGGTTAGTCAAGCCTTCTTCTTGGTGATCAGTGCGGTCATGACGGATCATGAAAGCGATTACATCTTTATCAGAAACACGCGTGATCCGGGCACAATCTGACATTATACGTCCAGGAACATCAGAACAAAGACGTTTCTGGTGAACCCAAGTTTCACCTGAGTCTTCCGAACGAAATAAACTTGTATGCATATTTAGCGATTCAAAAGCCTCTGCTAGGCAACAAGTCGCCAACATCGTATTTCCCTGAAGAGTAACCACCGATGGAAAGTATGCATGAATACTTCTTACATGCGGTTTAATATTGCGATATATAAGACCTGATTTTGCTATACTAATATTAAGCATATAAAATTTTCAAGAAAAGGGTTTTAGAAT
>Ga0154577_1039_pt1 | contig 46021 bp, 34 predicted proteins | sample RifGroF2_FD_116006 | JGI IMG/M metagenome (GOLD analysis project Ga0154577, IMG submission 116006) | Planctomycetes bacterium GWF2_42_9
CCCATTGGACCTGTTCTATCACCACCTGGCATAATATGTTCCTTTCAAAATAAATATTCTTAATGAGTATATTCAATTACTTCTGCTGTCGAACCTATTGCTCTGATTATCGCTTCTTTCATATCTTTGTAATGCGGACAGGGAAAACCATACGGCGTACCCTTAGCAATACAAGACGTAAGAGCAATCGCATCGGCACCGCGTTCAATCATTTGTTTGGCCCTTGACACAGCTCTCTTGCCCGGACAACCTCCACAGCTAACGAATCCGATCACCTCCATCGGCCCTGTTTTTTCAAAAGCTAATTTCCCTTGAGATGCAACTTTAAAATCGGTTGTACCGCTGCATACATCTTCAGTTTGCTGACACCGTATTATTCCAACTTTTTTCATTACTATATTACCTCACTAATTTATTGTTAATATCATTCTGCTTCTTACAAATTACTTTATTCACTTAAGCTTTTGATTTCTGCAAGATCATATGTCCGATTTCGCAGCCGATATCTCTGGCGATAACCGGGCATTTAGCTTTAAGTATGAAATAGATATTTTGCCTTACACGGCTTAACGTTTCATAGTTGCCCTGTCCCTTGGAGATAATTAAATCTGCTTTTTTAAAACGTTCCTGAAAATATTTCGAGCAGCTTTCCAAAATTGTCCCCGGTGCGTCATCACCGTTGTCGATTACTTTTACAATGTCAGTCAATCCGGCTGCACGCGAATCGTCAATGGTTGCATCATTAATAACAGCCGAACCTTTTACTACAAAAGTTATCTTGTCCGCTCCGATTTGTTCGATAAGAAATCTGTCAAAGACAATCTCACCAGCGTTATCGGCAAGATATAAAATATCTTTTGCGTTCTCTGCTTCTGTTTTAAAACGTCCTATTTCAGTCGCATCAAAAGAATCAATCAAAGCATTATTTATTACACATTCTGCTTCCGGCAGCCCCAGAGAAGATATAACCCCAAGGTCTATTATGTTACCTGCAATCGCCAAACGAATCGCCGCTTCAAAAGGTTTTTCTGAATTGGCGATCAGATCCTTAAACTTTGGAAAAAGGCTCAATGCAAATTCATTGAAATGCTGCTTTTTCTGTTTATATGGGTCATCGTTTTTGACAAGTGTTCTGATTTTCCTATGAATTATTTGAGCCATTGCCGGCGGACTACTGCAAAAATCCATCTTACCTGCCAAATCAAGAGCATGATGTATAATTTGTTCCTGCACCTTTTGGTTGTCAGTTGCAAGCTTAACAGCATCCAGTGATTGACGAATAAAACAAGGAATACAATCTAAATACGTCTGCATTTCACAATCCTATATTTTTAAACCCAATGTCCTTCGACATTGGCATTATCTGCTTCTTTTAGTTTGCCGCCTTTAAAGGACTCAATCGCTTCCAAAACAGTTTGGTTTTCTGAAAGAAATATTTTCACACCAGCGGCACTAAGCGTTTTATATGCATTTGGCCCTACGTTGCCGGTTATGACAGCTTCAACGGCGAGATTAGCAACGTTACGCCCGGTTTGGATCCCTGCTCCTTGTGCAGCGTTTAGATTTAAGGTGTTATCATTGATAGTGAAATTTCCTGTTTCAGTATCAACTACAATTATATATTTTGCCCTTCCAAATCGCGGGTCAACCTGACTTGTCAAATCTTTTTCAACTGCTGTTACTGCAACTTTCATTTTCTATTTCCTTTTAATCAATTGCGAATATCATTATTCATTCTTCTGCCGCATCTGCCCCTCCGTTTTCCAAAGCAATTGCGAGCACCTTTCCAGCATCCCGGCATGGCATACTTCGGCAAACTTAATTTTCCAGCTCTATATGCTGCAAGTATCTGCTCGGTCGAACCAGTTACAAATGGCAAGACATCGATCCCTGAACCGCTTATCGTATAAGTCAACGACTTGGAAATTGCTCCGCATATAATTACACTTACTCCGAGTCTTCTCAATATCGCAGCTCTTTCAGGTACACTTTGTTCGCCAAGAAATACTTCATTGCGGCTTTTTTCCGCACCGTTTTCCAACTCAACAAGAAGTAACTTTTCGGCAAAGTCGAATACGGTTGAAACATTATCCTGACAAATTGGTATAGCTACTTTCATAAATAACTAAATTAGCAAGGCGTATGCCGAAATCCTCACAAAAAAAAGCACTTAGGCTATAACCACTGCAAATGCAATATGTTAAGAAATTTAAAAATTGTTCTAAACAAAGAATCAAGTTTGGAAAGATTGCATAATGCAATAACACCCATATTTACAGCATTGCAAAATGCAATTATAGATTCTAATATGAAAGACTCCCCCCAGAGAGGTTTTTATATCAGAAATTGATCTTCAGCGATTTCATTTTACGAAACAGTGTGCTTTTATCTATTCCAAGTTCTTTTGCAGCCATACTGCGATTGCCATTGTTTCTGCGTAGAGCCTGTTCGATCATTATTGATTCCATTTGTTTGATGGTTCTGAATTTTCCCACATCGATGGATCGCCCAGAAGAGGCTTTTAAAACAGATGTCGGCAGATATTTCGCTTCTATAATACTTCCATTGCAAAGAACAAAACAATGTTCAAGAATGTTCTCAAGTTCTCGAATATTACCTGGAAAATCATAGCTCAATAAAGCTGCCATTGCATCATCGCTTAGGCAGCATATATTTTTATTATAAATTTTGTTAAATCGGTTTATGAAATGGTCAATCAAAATTGGAATATCTTCACTTCGTTCATTTAATAACGGCAAAGATATTTTCACGACATTTATGCGATAATATAAATCGCTTCGGAATTTATTCTGTTCAGATAGTTCTGCTAAATTTTTATTCGTTGCGGTAATAATACGCACATCTGCTTTTAGAGAAGATACAGCGCCAACCGGTTCATAAGTTTTTTCCTGAAGCACGCGCAGAAGTTTAACCTGGACAGATGACGATATATCTCCAATTTCATCCAAAAAAAGTGTGCCACCCTCCGCGAGAGCAAAACGTCCCGGCTTATCTTTTTTCGCATCTGTAAACGCTCCGGCTTTGTAGCCGAACAATTCCGATTCCAATAAAGTATCAGGCAGAGCACTGCAATTAACGGCTATGAAAGGTTTTTTTCTGCGAGGACTTAAATTGTGAATAGCCCTTGCGAACAACTCTTTACCGGTTCCTGTTTTCCCTTCAATGAGGACAGAACAATCGCTTTCAGCTATTTGAGGGAGAATATCGAAAAGCTCCTGAATTTTATGATTCCTGCTGATAATGTCTTCACAGCTATACTGTTTCTGAACTTTTTTCCGCAATTCTTCAACAACAGTCATATCACGAAATGTTTCGACTCCGCCGATTGTTTTGCCATTTTCATCTTTAAGCAAAGCCGTTGAGATCGTGATTGCTTTTCGTTCACCTTTTGCATCTACAATATGAACCGGTTTGTTTATAACTGGCTTGCCAGTTGTCATCGTATGACGTAAAGCACAGTCCGTTTCACAAACATCTGCACGCAATATATCTTTACAGGTTTGACCTACCGCATTTTCGCGTAGTATTCCAGTAATCTGTTCAGCTGCCTTATTGAATGAGGTAATTCGCCAATTCTCATCTATGGTGAATACACCATCAGCGATGCTGCCCAGGATAATATCTGTTTTTTCGTATGAATTAAGACTCATATCATAAGTATAATTAACATTGATATTGTTTACAATTCATAATATTGTTGGCAAATAATTTATACCACCCGCACTTTCGGATACTGACGCTTTTTTGTAAGTATACTGATTCATCTTCAGACTTCATTAAACAAGAGCCATCTAAAAAGCGTTTCTGTACCGCCTAAACTTATTATCTATCTTATGTTGGACGGCTCTTAAATAGCGTGGAAGCCTATTAAAATGGCAGGAGCCCTTTCCTGCCTTTTGCACCAAAATACATCTTGTTTGTTACGAAATAATTTTACAATACACAAAGTTATACAATTTTCAGCAATCCGGCAATTTCCACTTGCATTACACGCGTTGAAGCGTTATCATTGTATTGATGAAGCGTTTCAACACTAAATGTTGTTCCCAATCTTTAGGAGGGTATTATGAATTTTAAAGGAAGAACACTATTGCCAGTACTGGCCATCCTGACAACAGCAACTTTATGTTTTGCTGAAACAGTATTTGAACAGTTCAAGCCAGATTCAACATTAACAAAAGTCGTCGAACCCAACAGCAGCGCATCATTTACTTACAGCCCTGAAGGTTATGTGGCTTGCACAGTGAGACGAAGCAATTTAGGGGGTACAGCGGCAAAATACTACAAACCACTTAGTCAAAAATATTATATGCCGGACATAAACAATATTGCTACCACTACCGATTTATGGTTTGGATTCGATTTCAAATATGACCCAGGTTCAGCGGGAGTCGCTGCTGGATATATCGGCATCTTTAACAGTGCCGCAAGCAACACAACCGTAAGTCCTGCACAGCTAAATTGTATCGGTCTAATGCCGTATGATCTGGACAAATTTACCTTAAGAGCAGAAAAGAACGCGGCTAACGGCACTAGTTCTTTAACAGAAACAGGTTTAGGTTCTGTAATCAATGCTGCCGATTCATTCAGATGCAAAGTTCACGTTTATATGAGCGGCAACGATTCTTTGGCAGATGTCACAATTTATTCGGTTAACTCATCAAATCAGACGACACTTGTTTCATCCTTAACCGGTGCTAATATAGCAGTCGGCACAAACTTCTGGTCAGGCGTAAACGCTATCGGCGTTCGCAATATCGCTGGTTCCGACAGCACAAGCAAGTCTGTTTTCTATGTAGATAATATGTATTTTTCAACAACGGGCGAAATGGCAAATGCGAGCATTCCAACCCCTAACTGGCTTATCCCGGATGATCCAACAACACTCACAGTTGATGATTTGTATTTCAGCCAATCGTTCCGTCCCGATCCTGTGGTCGACAATGATTGGTCGATGATTTACCAGGATTTAAGCGGTTCAGGTTTTGGCTACGATCCGAATGGATTTTATTTATGTGCAACCCGAAGAAAAAGCGATGATAATTCCGTAGCAGCACTTTATAAGCCGCTTGGTTTAAAACTTTACGAACCATTTAATTCTAACGGCTTTAAATTCTGGTCAGCGGATGAAATTTGGTATGGATTCGATTATCAATATGTCAGCGGCACAACTGCTGCGACATTCACCATTGGCTTATTCAACTCCGAATCTACGAACAAAGTCGGCCAAAACTGCCTTGGTTTGGAATTTCATAGCTATACAACCGTTGCAATGCGCATCATCGGCAATACAACATGGGCAAATATTTATATGATAGAACCGACCGCTGGAAGTTACTCACAAACCTACGGCTCTTACCGATTCTACGTAAAAATCTATGCTGACAAACTCGCGGACAAAACATTCGCCGATGTTGAATGCTACAGGTTTGATGAATTCGGAACCCTTTCCGCAACTCCTGAATTTATCACAACTGGAATTCTCGTAGCTGACGGCACTCTTGGAAGTCCTCAAAAATTCCTTAACGGTTTTGATTGGTTTGGCGTAAGAAACAACAGCGGTGCAAACAGCACTGCTACCAGATTTAACGTTGATAATATGTATATTTCAACCGAAGGTACAAAAGAGTTTCCGCCGCCAAGCTGGTTAATTTCCGATGCCGATTTGAACCATGATAAAGTAGTAAACATTTTGGATTTGAGCGTAATGGCAGCGAATTGGCTGTCGGATATAAATCTCAACGGAGACATTAACAACAGCGGCAGAGTAGAATTCGTTGATTTCGGAATGTTTGCGGATATATGGGCACAATAAAAAGTATCCTTTTTTGCAGGACGGCTGAAATTATCGGCCGTCCTGTATTTGAAAAATAAATATCATCATCTTTGAGTAATTAATAAATTTTTAGCACTAATTCTATTGACCGGCTTTCGGTATTATGCTATAAATAAGAAGCTGAATCGCTTCAACACCTATTTTTAACTGGAAGAAGTATTTTTTTGGAGGTATGAGAAAATGAAGAACAAATTATCCACCCTAACACTTGTATTGCTTGTAGTTGCCACAGCCGCACAGGCGTACACCGTTCAACAAAATTTCAATTCAGACCCTTGGAGCAATGGCTGGAGTAAAACAGAGACCGCTTCGACAATGTTTATGTACAACACGACAAACAACGTCAGCGGCACAGCAGGCTACATTGACTGCACGGTTTCCCGCAGCACATCTGCTATGGGCATTGCTTACATTCCACTTGGCCAAACTTATTATATGCCAAACGGCCAAAACGGATCAGCTACCACAAACGATCTTTGGGTCGGCTTTGATTTACAGTTCGGCGGCGGCACTTATTCAACACAGCAAGTCAGCATAGGTCTTGTCAACAGCGCACAGACTTTCAGCGACAGCGCAACACAGAACTCTCTGGGCCTTGATCTTTGCAAAACTGCCAGCGGAATGCGTATTCGCTCTGAAACAATAAACGGTACTGGCGGATATGTCGGGACATCAACAAACACAACTTATGCAACAATCGCAGACACCGCAACACGTCGTTACCAGGTACATTATTACCTCTCAGGCGGGAAAGTTTATGCCGATATAAAAGTCGGGACTTTTGACGCCGCAACAGGCCTATTCACAGCCAATGTTTTTACACAGAATGGCATTCAGCTTTATGACAGCGCTGTAAGCTGGGACACTGTTGGTATGAACGCACTCGGCATTAAAAATCTTTATATGAGCACAGGCACATCAAAAGCTGTAAAATTCGTTATCGATAATATGTATTTTTCAAGCGATAGCGAACAGTTTATGGATGTACCAGCCTGGGTAGTTCCAGAACCTGCGACAATCGCTATTCTTGCTTTGGGCGGTTTACTGTTTAGACGTAAAAACTAAATTGCAAAAAAAAATAAGATTGAGGCGGAAAATATTCCGCCTCTTTTTTTAGACTATTGTTGATAAAAGCAATTCATTATATATAATTAAGCGTTGTTTCAAAAGTACCTAATAAACAAATGTTACTATTTGAAGATTTTTAGTGAAATATCCTTGCAATAAAACATTAAACAATATAAAATAACGGTGTTGAAACGAATCAACTACTCATTAAGGGTTTGTTATGGCAGTTACATTAAAAGAGATTGCAAAACAGGCGGGAGTTTCGCCGAGCACTGCTTCACATGCTATAAGAGGAATTCATCCGGGCAAAAGGGCTTTGTCAGGAAAAACAATCCAAAAAGTACGGGAGGTTGCTGAAAGACTAGGCTATAGGCCCAATCTTCTTGCCGCCGGACTTGCAAGAAACAAGACTTTTTCTGTTGGTGTGCTGGTCGCAACTTTGAGAGGTAATTTTTACGAAAGAATTCTCGAAGGCATCACCGAAGTTATGCATCCGAATTTTACTCCCCTGCTGGCCATTCATAATTATCAGCCCGACCGCGAAAGAAAAGAAATTGAGGTTTTCATTGGCAAACACGTCGATGGAATAATCGCAGCGTATTCAGGCGATCCTGAAACAATGGCTATATATCGAGAAATTAGAGACGTACATAAAATGCCGCTGGTTCTCGTAGATCGCGGTATCCCGCAATTCAAAAGCTATGTTGTCAGAAGCGATCATTATATGTCAACTTATATTGCCACGCGCGAATTAGGCAGACTAGGGCATAAGAATATAATTTTTGCGCTTGCTGGAAGAGAAACTGAAAGTACTAAAACTTTGATGGATGGATTCAACGGTGCGATCTCCGAATTAGGATTGAACAATACCGCTGATATATTCTACAAAAAAACTCAATCATGGACTATTCATGAAATGAAAAGTTTTGCAGAAAATATTATTGATTATATCGGCAATCGCAAGCCTCAAACTACAGCATTGCTTCTTCAGGCAGACTGGCTAGCGTATGAAGTTTTGTCGGTATGCCAGGACCGGAATATTCGAGTCCCTGAAGACCTTTCAGTTATGGGTATTGAAGACTGCGATCCGAGTTCGCTGTCCTTTATCAGTCTAAGCACTGTAAAAGTAGAATTAAATGAAGTTGGAAGACGTGCGGCCGATCTACTCATTAAATTAATTAATGGAGAGAAGCCGGACGATCAGCCGTTGGTTATCAAACCTTCTGTGATTCTTCGCAAAACCACACGGCAATTATAATTTAGTCATCCTGTCTGGGCGGGAACAGAATAAATACTTTAGTATATGCGCACTTTCTGCGCGCACATGATATGGAGTTTTCTGTTATGAATAAAAAAAGGATTTGGACTGTTTGTTTAATCACTCTAACTGCTTTTGCTGCGCAATATTGCGAAGGCAAAAACATCTCAATAGTACCGGAGCCAAGAGAATACAAAACACTTGACTTGCCTGATTTTGCAATCGATGCAGATACCACAGTTTTTTACGATGGCAACTGCCCTGTCGAAACTTACGCGGCAAAACATTTAAAGAAAAGCATCAAAAAACATTACAATTTAAATTTGAGTCTCGCCAATGACCTCAACGGTGCAAACAAAAATACCGACGGCACAAAAATAATTCTGGGTGTTACAGAAAATCCTCTTATTAAAGAGTTCTGTAAAAACAATAAAATAGAAATCAATATGGAATTGCCGGGATACGATGGTTTCATTATTAAAAACGCACAATATAAATCATCCAATATTATCATTGTACTTGGCGCAAATCAGAGAGGCGTTACGTACGGAACAAGTGTTCTTTTCGATTTAATGAAAATCAAGAACGAAAAACTTCGCTGCCCCGCTGTTTATATTCGAGACTGGGCGACCATAAAATGGCGAGGCAGGCCGACAGAATACGTTTCACTCCAAACCGAAGACTCACTTGATACCTGCGTTCATTCGCGTATAAATTTCATCGATATACGTGATACCAACGCGCCGGGCGGTTGGGCTTTTTGCGGCAGTCCCGCAGGAGTTCCGATTGACAAGCCAAAGATAAAGAAAGTTATCGACAACGCACACGCAAGAGGAATTTTTGTGTTCGGCACTGTTTCATGCAGCGTACCCGAGGAAAAATCCGAAGACGTTTTGAAAACTTTCCAGGAATTTATAGATGTCAAAGCCGACGGTCTTTGGGCATCGTTCGACGATATGGGCCCCGGCAAAGATTCGCCTAAACTGATTGAGCAAATAATAAAATTTGCACAGGACAATAATATTACGCCGGACAAAATCGCAATTACACCGCCAAGCGGCTCATATCAGGAGATTGATACTGTCTGGAACAAGCAGGTTGTTGCTGTTCCGCAGGCCGAAAAGATGAAATGGTTTTTCACAAGAATCCCAAACAAATTCGATGACGATATGATGAAGAAATTCGGATTCGAATCACAACTTTGCTGGTGGCATAACTGGCCGAGACCGAAAGGCGGTATACTGAACGATTTCGCCGGTGGAAGACCGTTATACGACAGCAAATGGGCGTATTACGAATTACTGCCTCTTTCCGCAGGCTGGAATAATCCTTCAGATCAGGAATTACTTGCCGCGGCTAATTATACCGATACCGTTATGCTTTGGCAGTCAAGACCTGCTGATTACGATTGCCATGTACTTGGTTTGTGGGCGTGGAATCCGCAATCACATGATTTTAACGCGGTATCTCAAACAGCTTATTGTTATGTGTTCGGAAAAACGGCAGCACCAGCGGTAACGCTATTCGACAAAAAACTTTCGAAAGTAAAAACATATTTCACCACGCCATTATATAAAAACGTCAATCCTTCGCTTTGGCCGCCGAGACTTCTCGATGTCAACGACAGACCAACCGTGATGGAAATCTTTAATGAAATGGATCTGCTTATGCAGGTTATAGAACAAAGCGCACCAAAACAGAGTATGCTTTCAAATGGAAATCTTAAAATCGATTATCTCCAGCCGATGCGCGATATCGTTAGATATGGCAAAAAAATGACAATGCTGGATTATCCTGAATATACTTTTAAAGATTTTCCTGACAGAATGCTTGCTCTGGCAGACCAGAACAATATGGAATGTATAAAATCTGAAATTAAAAAGATCAAAGCCGATGTTGAAAAACAGTGTCGAAAGATTTCAAACGACCTTACAGGACTGAAATATATTGATGTATATGTAAAACAGTGGACTGATTATGTCTCTGATAGTGATTACTGGATTGCAGAATATAAAAAACTCCAGGCACAAAAGACTGAAGCAGAACAAAAACGGCAGGAAGCAAAAGAAAAATTTGAAAAAGCAGTCAAAGGCGATTTCTCTGATTTATTCAAATCGCAAAATAAACCTGCTGATGGTAAAGTCCTTTTAGAAATCTCTTCGCAAACAATTCATAAAGGAAGGTATCACGCACGCGGAATATGGGCAATGGGAATGTTTGAAGACAAAGCTGTCGCCATAGCTTCCCTGCCGCAGGAAAACTATAAAGAAAGCGATATGGCAATGCTTTCAACAGAAGTAACGATTCCTAATTTTACAAAAAGACTTTATCTTGAAGTTTATATTGCTCATATAGCTAAAGATTCGCAAACGCCGCCGCGAGAAGATATTCGCGTATCTGCGCTGCGGATCGATAACAAAACAATCTGGAATCAGGACTTGAATGTACCACTCAAAGGCTGGCAAATAAACGATATTACTGATGTTGCCAAATCTGGCGATAAGGTAACTATTCGCTTCCTTGTTTCCAATAGAGTTATTCCTGAAGGGTATGACACGATTGTGTTCTTCGGGCCGGCAAGATTAGTTGAAAGATAAAATAATTAATACAATTATAGGAAGGATAATTTTATGTTCAGCAGATTCAAAATTACAGCATTGATTATTTCGGCATTGTTTATTAATGCGGTTTCTATTGCCGCTGATTGTCCGATCGTTCCAACACCGAAAGAATACAAATCTCTCGGCGACGAATTCCAATTAACCGGAGAAACAGTTATCGTAATTGGCGATAACGCAACTGAAGTGGATGAATATGCCGCCCAAAAGCTTCAATCTTATATTAACAAAAAATTCGGCGTTAAACCGGAGATTGTAAAAGCAGCGGATTCGCAAAACACAAAATCAATGATTCTGCTCGGAACACGTCAAAGCTGCAATGAAATTGACCAGCTTTGCAAAGATAAAAATTTTGCTCTCGATGCAAATACACCCGGATTTGACGGATATATCATCGAGACAATCGAAAATGATAACGGCTATATCGTTGTTATAGGCGGTTCAAATGCACGCGGCGTTACTTACGGTATGACTTCATTTTTTGACTTGCTGAAAAAAGAAAATGACAAAATTATGTTCCCGGCTGTTTCAATAAAAGACTGGCCTTCAATAAAATGGAGAGGCAGAAATTGCGCCAAAGTCGTTAGTGAAGAAGCGTATGATAGTTATGTTCGCGCGAGAATAAATTACGTTGATACTCTCTATCCAATGGTCGGCCTGCCGAAAACCGGCTTTACTATCGATGAAGAAAGAATTACGAACGTTCTAAACCAGGCACATCGCAGAGGTCTTTTTGTTTTCGGCGTTGTTAATTGCGCAGTCAAGCCAGAATTTTTCGACAATGTATATGATTCTTATGTAAAGCTGCTCGATATGGGCGTTGACGGTATATGGCTCTCATTTGATGACGCAGGCGAAGGCCTTAACGCCGATATACTCATCAAACGTGTGCTTGATCTTGCAAAGAAACGCAATTTGCCGGATCACGCAATAGTAATGACTCCACCTGCAGGTTCATATCACAATATCGAAACATCCTGGAATAAGTATATGGCTTCCCAGCAGGGATTTGACAATATTACATGGTTCTTCACACGTCCGCCTTGTGATTGCGACCTTGAAACAGCACGCAAAATCGGTCTCAACACCAAACTTCCCGGCTGGTGGCATAACTGGGCACGACCGGCAAGCGGCCTTTTAAATTCCGCTTACGGCGTAAGTATGTATGATAAATCACCTTATTTTGAACCTATGCCTTTGGAAATCGGCTGGCATACGCCCACTTACGATGAACTTGCCGATGCTCCTAAATATTCCGATACCATCGTTGCCTGCACCGATGGACGCGAGGAATATGTAATGCCTGTTCTGGGTTATTGGGCGTGGGATCCTGCCAAACACAACTGGGACTCTGTCAGAACTTCCATTTATACTTTCGTTTATGGTGCCGCACAGGTAAACGATGCCAAAACATTCGATGATAGTTTTATAAAATTGAAAAATCTCTTTAAGCGTATGCATTACAAATCTCAATCACCTGATCTATGGCCGCCAAGACTTATCGACCCCGCAAAAAAACCGCAGGCAATCGAGTATGTGAGCGCTATGGATAAAGCTCTGAAAAATTTAAAGGCAAACGCACCAGCGGCAACAATGCTTGATGCAAAGAGACTGGAGTCCGTTTATTTTGACGCAATGCAGGATACTGTCGATTACGGCATAAAACTGACAAGTTACGATTATCCTGAATATTGGCTTAAAGATTTTGACGAATCGATGATTGCACTTACCAAAAAAGATTCACAAGCCGCAGCCAAACGTCTTGCTGAAATTAAACCAAAAGTTGAGGCGCAGCTTGCGGAAATATCTGCAGGTTTGAAGAATATTAAAGGCATAAACGAATATGTCAGCTACTGGAATGAAAAACTTTCAGGAATTGAATACTGGCAAAAACAGATAAAGTCGCGAAAAGCCAAAAAAGTAAAAGAACAACAAGACCGTCAGGAAATTGCTCAAATATGGCAATCGTCCCCAAAGGCAGATTATAGCAAACTGCTTGCCGCTATGGACAACAGACCGAAAGGCAAAGTTCTACTCGAAATTAAACCTGCTCAATTTGAAAAAGAAAGTTCATATTCCTGGACAGGCAGCGGATGGGCAATGGGACTTACCAAAGCAGGTAAGAATGAAGCATTCGCGATTCAATTCGATGGAACGTGCAACGCTCAAGATACGGCAAGTCTTAACGGCAAACTGGTTGTTCCGCAGCATAAAGGCAAATTGCAAGTCGCTGTTTTTGCAACACATATTTATGACGACAAAAACAATCCCCCTGCCAAAGGCAACAGAGTGAGCGTTGTTCAATTCGACAGAAAATGGGTATGGGTGCAGGATTCTACCAACGATATGACAGGACACGAATGGGTTGTATTCGATTTGGCGTGGAGCGATGCAGGCCCTGTTTTGGCCGGCGATGTTTTGCCGATTAACTTAATTGTGTACAGTCACGAAACAACTTCTAATCTGAAGAGTACGGTTTTGTTCGGGCCTATTCTTGTTTTAGAAACTGAATAAAGGAAAATGAAATGAATGATAAGAATCTTCCGGTAACACGGCCGTCAATGATGATGTTTCAGCCCTATAAACAAAATGTGAAATGCTTTCTTGTCGTTATCGCATTGGTAGTAGGACTGATTGTCGCTGTTCAATTATTTTTATGGTTTTAATGGGTGTTTATTATGCGTGGTTTAGCTGTCATAGATATCGTTGTGATTATTAGTTATTTCGTCGTTTTGATTGTTCTCGGGATTTTGTCGCATAAGAAAGTTTCAAATCAGGGAGATTTTTATGTAGGCGGCAGAAAATTCGGCAAATTTATGGTAATGATGCAGCAGTTCGGCTCCGGCACTAGCAATACGCATCCAATTCTTGTCGCAGGCGCCGTGTATACCTTCGGAATGGCGGGAATCTGGTATAGCTGGCTTTATATGCTGTTTATGCCCGTGCTGTTTTTATTATTGCCCATAATCAGACGCTTAAGAATTTACACAACTGCCGACTTCTTCGATTTAAGATACGGCAAAGGCTTGATGCCTTTCTTTGCAATAAGCTGTCTGGCAAGCGTATCAGTTGCGACAGGCACAATTCTTATCGGTATGGGACAGGTTGTTGAAGGCATCACCGGCGGAAAAATCCCGGCGAACTTCACTGTTTTGGTAACTGGCATCATAGGCCTGATTTACGCTTCATTCGGAGGAATGATCGCCGCTGCATTGGCCGACTGTATACAGGGATTTTTGATCGTAGCGCTTTCATTTATGCTCTTGCCTCCGATGTGGTTAAGGGTCGGAGGAATGGAAGGGCTTCACGCAGCTCTGCCTCCTGAAATGTTTTCACTGGCAATGCCAAGTACCGCAACTACAGACCCCGCAAAAACTATCGGTTTATTTGCAATATTTATGCTGTTTATAAATGGTATGCTTGGTAATCTTGCCGAAGGCAGCGTACAAACTCTTCAGGCAGCCAAAGACGAAAGCACCCTTCAATGGGGTAATCTTTTCGGCGCGATGCTCAAACGCATCTGTACCGTCGGCTGGGCACTGGTTGGTTTATTTGCGATAGTGATTTGGCCGAAACTCGAAAACCCCGAACTATGCTTCGGAATGGCCGCAAGAGAATTTCTGCCCGCAGGTCTTACAGGCCTTATGGTGGCGGCAATGTTCGCCGCAGGAATGAGCACAGTATCTGCAATGCAGGTTATCGCGTCTGCGATTTTCACAAGGAATCTGTATTCAAAATATTTAGTAAAAAATAAAAATGACGGACATTATCTGCGTATAGCGCGATTAGCAGGACTTGCCCTGGTGATCGCAGGAACTTTTACCGCTTATCAGTTCACAAGCGTAACTAAATCCGTTGAATTCTGGTGGAAATTGACCGCAATGGTCGGCCCGGCAATGATGATCGGCCTGTTCTTCTATAGAGGCAACAGTTGGGGTGCTTGGGCTTCAATCATCATTTCTTTCGGAATATGGTTCTATTTAGATCGCTATTTAGGCCAAACAGACCCCAAATGGAAGACTATATGGTATCAATCGGCTGTGTATGTTCCAGCTTCGGTATTAGCATATTTTGTCGTAAGCCTTCTAACAAAGCCGGAAGATGAAAGAAAACTAGCCAGATTCTATGCACGCTTAAATACACCGGTTGGCAAAGAAAATATTCTTGTAGAAGCAGGTCTGGAATCAAGTGAAGATAAAAGCATATAATTGCGGCTGTTAAATAATATCAAAAAATAATTAAAATTACACCGTATACTATTGACACCTTTTGAAAAAAGTGCTATATTTAAATTGTTGAAACGATTCAACGTTTTGTTGCACCGCTTTAATAAAGTTTAGCTGATTAGGAAATCGAATGATTTTCGGAGAGATGGTTATGAAAAAAAACAAAGGTTTCACTCTCGTTGAACTTCTGGTTGTTATTTCAATCATTGCAACTTTGCTTGCTGTGTTAATGCCTTCTTTGAACAAAGCAAGATTGATCGCGCAAAGAGTGGTCTGTATGAACAGCGCTCGCCAGCAATTTCTATCACAACTAACTTACACACAATCCAATAATGGAAAGTTCGCGACTTTCTGGTCACTTTCCCCATGGACTGTCCGTGATGAAAAGCAAATTATTTCTAATGGTCAGCAAATGTGTCTTGCGTATGATTTATATAAACCTTACATGAAAGATTCAGGCATTTTTATTTGTGCATCAATCAGGCATCTCGCGAAAGAAGCTCCAAAAGATTGGGGAATGTGCGCAGAAACCAAATGGTATGATGTTGGTTATAGTCAAGGTCTTGACAAAGGCGGCTGGGATGGCGTACGACCAAATACAAATCCAAAACAACTGCCGAATTATATTTGCATTCCCTACAACTGGTACGCTGGTTTCGTGCCTGTTGCATCAAGCACAACAAATGCAACACCATATTCAGATTTGAAATTTGTATCATCAACGCCGGCGTGGCCGAAACAGGCTGCTGATTGCACATCAGCAAAAGCCGTTATATCTCACGTCTTTATGACTGAAAAAGGCTATTCTAAATTCCGTGATATGGGGCATGGCGGTTCTTCACAATGGCTTAACATAACAGCAAGAGAAAACGAATCTTTATTCGCGAAGAATACTAAAATTAAATCTCTCGATAATCCGGTTGTTTATGGTGACGGCCATACCAAATACATCATGAAAAATGATATGCGGCTTCGTGCAACAGCAAACGGCGGAAATTTACAGATCGCCTGGTAAAAAATATTAAATGTGAAATAAAAAAAACCTAAGCCCCCCGCTTAGGTTTTTTTATGTAAATAATTCGGCAAACGATTAATTATTATTCAATCCTTTCGCTTGCAGGAATATGTATGTAAGTTATCGCGCAGTTCCCGAAGAATCCGTGAAAATCCTTTTTCTGCGAATCGGACTCGTCGAAGAAACCGCCGTTCCAGAGAGCAAACAAATTTTCGCCTTTTTCATCAAGTTTGATTGAAAAACTTCCGGCAGTAATATAACCGTATTTCTCGCGATAGAAGGGATGCAAAAACGCAATCACTTTTTTGATTCCAGTTTTGGTATCATACTGAACAACAGGTGTGCCGTCCTGAAATGCAACGCCGTGAGCGCCTGGGCAATAATAAATGTATCTGCCCTTCGGACTGCGTTCCATTGCGCAAGTATAACGAATCAAACCGGGCCAGTTGATCCCTTTTGCGGTGAGTTTTTCTGAATCAGGATCGAAAGTAAACATTTCACCCTGCTTTGTAACGCCCCAAATCAACCCATCAGTACCGCGATTTAACGTATTTGCGCGAATCATATCAACTTCCAGCGGCTTTTCTTTCTCAACAATTTGATGTTTGCCGGAAAAGTGAGGCATTCGTGTTTCCATTTTTGTAAAGCGATTTGTTTTCGGGTCATATTTGACCATATGCACATTTGGATCAGGATCATATATATAACTTGAATAGACATTTCCCGTTACTTCATCGATCATTATCGCGCGCCACCACCATATAATATCTTTCGGAGGATAACCGCACCAGATAACGCTGCGAGTTTTGATGTCCCACGCGAGAAACTCGCCAAAGAAGCCCACGCCATAAAGAATCCCTCGCTTTGTATCAATTCGATGATATGGCCAGGAGATTCTTTTCGCGGGAATGCCGTAATCTGTCATATCACCGGTCAGCACATTAAAACTTAATATATGGCCGCCATCATACCCCGTAGCATATTCTACTTCCGAAGGTTCAGGATAAATCGTCCAATAAGTACAGAGCCACATATTAGGGCCGTCATAAAAATCAAGATAGCCGTGTATTTTCGCATCTTTCATTTGTCCATCTGGAGTACCAAGCATTTTGTGAATTTCCGGCAGGCAGCGAAGTTTTTTTGTCGCCGGGTCATACTCCACAGCATAAAGATGACCATCATAAGGATCGGTATCGCCGAGCGTGGAATAAAATTTACCTGTCGGCTGATAATAAGCGGCCTGCGACCAGTTTGACCATTCTCGTGAATAAGATGCGTTTGGATCGGCAGGCAATTTCGACGAAGGCCCAAAAAATCTCGGCGTTGCAGGAACTATCCCGAACTCGATTGTCGGCGGCTCTTTGGCAACGATTGTCTCACTATCCCAATATTGTTTTAGAGATTCGGGAATCTCGAGCATTTTTTTGTCTTTATCAACAACAACCTTGGCAGTGTATAAAAGTTTATGCGCATCCAGCTTTTCTGCTTTTTCTTTCCGCCATTGTTCGTAAGAAGTGAGCAAATTTGACTCTGGCACTTCAAGACCAGCCCTGTCTGCTTTATATACTTTGGGATTACTCATTTTATGTCCGCTCCGATTAGGCAACACATTAACAATACAATAGTTATAACGCCTATTAAAAGGTATTTTAATGTCTTCATACTATCCTGAAACAACTAAATTATTATAATTTAAATGCCCGAAAAAACAATTAAATTTAGTATCATTTATTAATTATTGTTGATATTTAGTACTTTTTGGTTATAATTGAGATATGCTTTTACATGATGAAAAACTAGAAAAAATACTTGAACTCCTGAAACTTCAGCCTTACTGGAAAACAAAAGATTTGGCTGCAAAACTCGGCACAAGCAAATCGACTGCCCAAAAGTGCCTTCAGGAATTGCACGAGGTCGGATTGGTCGAGCGTGTGCACGGCGGCGCACGTCAGAAAAATATCACCGCAAACACACCGGTCAGCGTTGACAAAAGAATGAGCGAGGATTTCCCCGCCAAACAAAGAATGTGCGCTGAATCATTCAAGTTTATCCCAAAAAGCGGATATATTTATCTCGACGCGGGAACTACTATTTTGCCTCTGGCGCAAAGAATCGCTGAAAATTCAAATGGAAAAAATATCGTAATAGTAACAAATGACGTTTCGATCGCGGTAGCACTTGCGAAATCACAAATACATCATATTCTGCTCGGCGGCCATATTCATCCGGTAACTCAAAGCATCAGCGGAACAGAAGCAATGAATCAGCTTTCTAAATATTCTTTTGACGTATGTTTTATATCGGCTGACTCAATAAGTCCGCAAGGAAACGTCAAAGCGGTTATCGTAGAAGAAGCCAATCTCAAGAATATGGCGATGAAATTGTCAGCGGTCAAAATTTTAATGGCGGCTTCAAGCAAATTTTTCAGCAGTTCAGGCGTTCAACTCTCCCACCTTGCCGATTTCAGCGGATGGGTAACTGACAAAACCACGCCTGCGATGACAAAACTTTGCTCATCTGCGGGAATTGATTTAATAAAGGCATAATATGGAATATCGCGGAATTTATAACTTCTTTGATTCTTCAAAAATAGAACCTTATCCTATTTCTAAAAGAACCAACAAGGTGAAAATTGAAAATCTCGTTTTACCTGATAACGCAATTAAAAGCGATTATAACGTATCCAACGAGAACAAAGAGCAAATTGAAGAAATCGCGGAAAAGGTCGTCCAATTACGAAAAGAATCCAAACCTGTTATATTATTCACAGGCGCACATTCAATTAAAAATGGACTTGGGCCGCTCATAGCCGATCTTGTCCGGCGAGATATATTAACTCTTGTCGCGGGGAATGGAGCGACAACGATTCACGATTTCGAGCTGGCTTTGATCGGAGAAACAAGTGAATATGTGCCGATGGCTCTCGAAAAAGGACAGTTCGGTATGGCGTATGAATTTGCATATATCAACGCTGCACTGTCAACCGGGAACAAGCATAAACTGGGGTATGGTGAAACGCTTGGACGAATGATTTGCGACAAACTCTATCGCGACGAAATCTTGAAAAACGCCGCGAATGCCGAATCGCCAAGGGAATTTAAATATCCGCATTTCAGCGTTCTTGCAGCTTGTTACGACAAGAAGATTCCGTTTACCGTTCACGTGGGAATCGGCACCGATGTAATCGATCAGCACCATTCTTTCGACGGACAGGCCAAAGGCGGATGCAGCGGACGAGATTTTTTGATTTACACAAATCAGGCGACAAGATTCACCAAAGGCGGAATGGTATTCAATATCGGCTCTGCTGTTACCGGCCCCGAAGTTCTGCTAAAGGCTGTTTCCATGGCCGCAAATACGGGGTTTAAACCTGACAACCTTATGACCGCTGATTTTGATGTCCGTCAATATGAACCGTCAAAATCAAATGATGAAGCCAGCGCAGGATATTATTTCCGCGACCAGAAAAGCGTAGTAACCCGCATACCGCAGGCCTTTAATGGAAAAGGCTATTATGTGCAGGGTAATCAAAAACAAACATTTCCATTGTTATACAAGAAAATAATAGAAAAACTTATATGAAAATTGAACACGTAAATAAAATCATTTCGTCAATATCTAAAGTATCAGTTGCTGTTTATGGCGATTTCAGTCTCGATGCCTATTGGATGATGGACAGCCGAGGCGGCGAAACAAGCGTTGAGACTGGATTAAGGGCCAACGCTATTGCCAAACATTATTATTCATTGGGCGGAGCCTCAAACATCGTGGCAAATTTAGCGACTCTCAAACCCAGAGTATGCAAAGTTTTCGGCGTTGTCGGCAACGATATTTTCGGCAGAGAAATTATAAGACAATTCGCAGAGCTGAAAGTCGATACTTCTGGACTTGTCATTCAGAAAGAAGATTTTGATACGATCGTTTTCGGCAAACCTTACATCAGCGGACAGGAAAAACCAAGGATCGATTTTGGATTTTTCAACAGACGAACGGAAGAAACAGATAATCTGATCATTTCCAATCTTCGCAAGGCATTAAAAGATGTCGATGTTCTTATTTTCAATCAGCAAGTACCAGGCTCAATTAACAACGAAAACTTCATAGCCGCGGCAAACGAGCTTTTCAACGAATTCAGCCATAAACTCATAATACTTGACAGCAGGCATTACAGTTGCAGTTTTGCTAATGTATATCGAAAGACAAACGCGGTCGAAGCGGCCAAGATGTGCGGTGCAGAAGCAAAATACTGCGATGTTATCCCGATAGATAAAATAAAACAATACGCAGGTGAACTCTACAACAAAACAAAAAAAGCGGTATTCGTAACACGAGGCAGCCGCGGGCTTGTGGTCGCCGAATCATCCGGCATTTATGAAATTCCGGGTATTCAGCTTCTCAAGAAAACCGATACCGTCGGATGCGGAGACACAACTCTGGCAACAATCGCTCTTTGCATGGCTACCGGCGTAAGCGCAATTGAGGCTGCGACTGTCAGCAATTTTGCGGCATCGGTTACCGCGACTAAATTATTCCAAACCGGCACTGCAAACGCCGATGAGATTCTGGAAATCGCCAAAGACGTGGATTACATTTATCAGCCGGAACTTGCAGACGACAGAAGAATCGCGAAATTTATAAATGGAACAGATATAGAAATCTGCTGCGCTGTCGAAAAACTGCAATTAGGAAAGATAAAACACGCCGTTTTCGATCACGACGGCACGATCTCCACACTTCGTCAGGGATGGGAAGCAATTATGGAGCCGGTAATGATTAAAGCAATTCTCGGCGACAGATATAAGACTGCCGATGAAACGACTTATCACCGCGTCCGCGACCGCGTTCGTGAATATATCGACAAATCAACAGGGATCGAGACCATAAAGCAAATGCAGGCACTTGTCGAAATAGTAAAAGAGTTCGGACTGGTATCACCTCAGGATGTGCTTGATAAATGGGGATACAAGAAGATTTACAATGATGCGCTTATGCTGACGGTCAACGACAGAATTTCAAGATTTCAGCGAAACGAGCTTAACATCAGCGACTTCACCGTTAAAGGATCGCTTGAATTTTTAAAAATGCTGAAAGCCCGAGGAGTCAAACTTTATCTGGCAAGCGGAACTGATTTTGACGATGTGGCTAATGAAGCAAAAGTACTCGGCTACTCTGATCTTTTCAATGGCGGTATTTACGGTTCCGTAGGCGATTCGGCTGCGTTTTCAAAAAAAATGATAATTGCTAAAATTATGACTGAAAATAATCTGCACGGTTCGGAATTATTGGTTGTAGGCGATGGGCCTGTCGAAATGCGTGAAAGCAGAAAACGCGATGGCTTGGCTCTTGGCATAGCGAGCAATGAAGTCCAGCGATTCGGCATTAATCTCGAAAAACGAACCAGACTAATAAAGGCAGGCGCCAATTTTATTATCCCGGATTTCTCACAATTGAAGCATATCGAAAAACTTCTGTTTGTGAAATAATATTACGGAACGGACTGCATCCAGTTATCCGCAAAGATCACGAAATCTTCAAAGTTGATAAGTGAATCTCTGTTAATATCAGCCCCATTGCACCAGTCAGGAGAAGCACATTGATCGAGCCAACTGCCGCTTAGCAACCTAAGATCGGCGAAATCAACATTTTTATCATTGTTGAAATCGGGATTAAAGACAAGATTTTTAATCTGCCGGGCGGATAATATATTATTGTAGATTCTTACTTCGTCGATTTTGCCGAATGTGTACGACCACGTGTTGCTCACAACATCATAAGCGGCGCCAATGCGGGGTCGCTGCGGAGGCAGAAAGTTTCCAAAAGTACCATCCATCGGGAATTCGCCAATGGTCTCGCCATCGAAATAAACCTTATAGCCCGCCGATAAATCAATCGCGTCAACAGTTATTGCCAGATTATGCCATTCGGATAGAATCGTATTTGCAGGCAAATTGGTTACAACAGGATCACCTTCGCTTAAGAATAATTTCAGACTTAGAGTATTTGCACTCGCCGGATAAAACGACGGATAGCACCACGCGCCTATATTCGCAAAGCCTGAATATGAAGGATTGCCAGAATCAAGTTTTATCCACATCGCGAACGTAGCACAGCCATCGCTGAAATCGCCCTCATATTTACCGCTCAAACAGGAATACAAATCGAGATACCCGCCCGCCACCTCGACAGAGCCGCTGCCTGATATTGCATCTGTTGAGAAATTACAATTGCCGACCAAAGAAGCGTCATTGGCATATTCTGATGCATCCAAGCCAATATTGTTTATGTTGTCGAATCGCCACCAGCCTGTGAGTTCAGCACTGGCAGACAACGCGAAAATGCACAAAACCATAAACAATAATATTAATTTATTGGAAGTTCGCATATATGTATCCTGTCGGACTGGTATCATAAGAAATATTCACTACCCTGCCGTCTGCTAAATTAACCGTCCAATTTGTTGAACTGTTTGCGGTTACGGTTTGTACAAGGGATGATCTGCTGGAACTTAGCGGAACTAGCAAAGTTAAGAATTGTACCGTTCCTGAACCTGATCGTTTGTACTGTACAGTTGTAGCGGTTGTATTTGTTGCACCGATTTTCCAGCCGAGAATTTCAGGCGTTGTTTGGCCTGAAGTTTTATAAAAAGACAAACCCGAAGTTATAAGCGGAACAATTTCAAGATTGGCCATACCGGAGTTTGTAGTTGTAACCCAGTTTGTATTGCGAACCGATGTGCTTGTAGTATTCAAGTGCCAGCGTACATCATAAGTATGACTAGAAGAATCTCTGGCAACCATCGTATCACACACAATGAAAATATCAGGTTTAAGAAAATATATTCTTCTATAATGGCGTGCGGGATAGACCCAGCCCTGTCCCCAGTCGCTATCGTCCCAGTATGGATACGCATCGGAATTTCCCTGGCCTGCTTTGCCATAAGCATTTTCGTATACGCCTGAAGCGAAATCGTGCGCCGAATCCGTTATCCATCTGCAATCTGAAACAGGCGTATAAGGCATTTGCACAGGCTGCGGAGTTCCCCAGCTTCTTCTCTGCGGACGATTATCAACCATTACAGTATTATGAGAAAAAGCATCCATCGCATATTCAGACATTGGGTTATCGGTATAATCTACACGTTCCGAATCAAAAAGAATTTTCCGGCCGTAAGCCCAAAGCACAACATTCAGCTTATCCTGATGCGCATGTGCCTTGCCGATTGGGCCGACATCAAAGCCCAGATAATTCGCATTTGACGACCACCCGCTTCGCATCGCGATATAGCCGGCATAAGGCAGTATCGCGGAACTGTATGCAGGAGCGGAACCCTGCGAGCCGCTTGTCGCAATATATTTGAAATCAGAACGCGATGGATAATACTGGTAATATGAATTCAGAAAACTTCTGACATCTAATTCATAATTATCACTATATGAAGGGTCTTTGCCGTCAGGCGCCATAATTTTTACAAACGAATCAAGAGGCGTTTCACACAATGGAATGATTTGATTTACATTCAATTCATTTTCGCGCTCAACAGCTTTCGCAAGGTCGGAAATAGTAAAATAATTATAAAAAGCCTGTGCATAAGCCGGCGTTAATTCAATACCCATACCGTCAGGCAAATAGCTTTCCGTCATATCACCGAGTACGGTTTGACAAACGTAATTCCGCCATTCCGTCGATTCCGAAAATTCCGGGTAGAATACTCCGGTGCTGTAAAGCCCTGCCATTGCGAAAGTAAGCCAATTACCGGAGGTCGCATGGTTTAAACGCAGATGCTTAGCCTGTTCGTACGCAGATTTGACTGCAATGATCATCGTATCATCATCGAATAACGGAGAATCCAGACAGTACGCAAAAGCATTCAACCAGCCCGTACGCATTCGAATACCTGTCGCGATCGTCGTCCAATAATGATTGTCAACATCTGCCGCCTTGGTTACCTGCCCAATCCAGCTCCGCATTACATTAAGATAATCAGTAACAGCCGGATATTCAGTTCCAGAATACCAATACGCCCTGCCGAGCGTTTCAAGAAAATACATCCTGTACCAATTCCCCGAAAGCTCTGGAGTATTAAGCCAATCGTAATCGCCGTTAGGAAGCCAATAATTATTATTGTAAAGGCCGGTGTGATTGGCGAAATCGTACGCATAAGTTAAATCAGAAGCTGTCCCCTGTGAAGGAACTTTAATATGCGGATCCCACCACCAGACTTTTTCTGTCCGCTGTCTTAGATATTTGGCAAACTCTTTTCGCGCATTAGTATAGTTGCCTTGCTGAACGGCAGTTTTGACTGCGTTAAGACCGGGGTAATTTACATTAAGAACGGTATTAAAAAATTGACTATCCGTCAAAACTGTATCTGTTGCGGTTGGCTTATAAATAAATTTATCACTTGTTGCAAGTTGCCAGCCGCTGCCCTGCTTTGCAAGAAGAGCCGCATTGTTTTCGTCAGTTCCGCACGGATTATAAATATTATAAATTTCCTGCTGTGCTGAAGTAGTCAGAATCCGTTTCGTTGAATAACTTACAAATAAACGATTGCGTTTATCTATCGAAAGCACCTGATTATAAAAAGTTTCAGGCGACGCCTGCGAAGCATTATCATTCCACGGCGTAACTAAATTCGTCGGCGTTGCCCACGACTGGCCGCTTTGTTTATAAGCATATTTCAACGCTCTGTCGTTACCCAAAATATCCGCCGCGACAATATGAAGAATACCGCTTGTATCGCACACCATACTTGCACGAACAAGCCCCGTAATAGTTTCGGGTGAATTCCAAGCCGTAACAGAATTTGGCTGCGTTGATTTGAAGTATGTACAATATTTGCCGGCTCCGCCAGTGTACGGATTTAAAATTACGTGAAGATAGCCGTTATTATCTATTGATATGCAGGGCCAATTAAATTCGTTTGGTTCGCCATTGTCAGAATTGCCAATTAGCACCACATTTTTAGAACTTGTGCCGCGGTCATAAGTAATCCCGTAAATTGGCGTACCTGCTGTACCGTTAGCTGTTCCGCACGGGAAAACAATATGAGTTTTATTATTCTTAGTTACAAGAACATTCGATTGATTATTAAATCCCTGTCCGGCAACCTGAATAGTCGTAAGTGCCACAGGGGTCGAGAAAGAAGGATTCCCGTTGGTATCCTTTGAAACCATAATAAGGCCCAGAGTATTTACGCCGTTCTGCATATAGCGAATCAGAAGCGACGGCGGCCCGAAATCATTGTTGCCGTCTTTGCATTCCATAGTAACATCAAGAGGCGAACCCAGAATAACATACGCACTCCAAGATTTACCTCTGTCTTTAGAGTGCATCAGGCAAAAACCGATTGAGGATGGATTTGCGATTGCGTAAATCGAATTATAATTATCTACATAAATTCTCTTTTCGCTGCATACTTGATAAGTGCCATCCCATTGCGTATGTTCGCTGAAGATCGCATCTGAATAATCCGACCTGTATTTTACGCCGTTATAATCTGTTACGTCAACCCAGTAATCGCCTTTAAAATATTCGAAATCATCTGGCCCGAAAGCAGCAGGTGCGGGCGTATAGCGTGGATTATATCCGAAAAGCTCACGTTCATGTCTGAAATATGTTTGATGCTGAATCGGGGCATTTACGCTATTTATCCCAGGCCTGATTTCAGGAGCATTGCCTATATATGTTATCTCTGCACCAACACCAGGTCCCGCGACCCATTTCGGAAAAACAGTATCAGGCATCGGCGAAATAGTTGAAAAATAAAAATTATCCATATTATAGGATGGAGCAGTGCTTGTATAAGAAGTTGAATTGTACGCGTTTCTCACCCCGATAGCATCAAGACCCGAAGCAAATTTATTCGTACCGCTTAAAATAACGCCCGAAACATTCCCTGCCGCAAACCATTGCTGCGAATCGGTACCCCATTGATAAAGCTGCACATCGGCCATCGTACTGCCGGCTTGATTATAAACGTGCATTTTTACTCTATAAGTAGCTGTCGAGACAGTACCTGCTATCGGAGAAAGCTGAACAGTGTAAGCTGAACCCGTTGATGTGTTCTGCTGCGCCTGCGCAATAATAGAAGCACCGCCCAAAATAATCGCGATCCAATTTCGATTAGTGCTTGCGGTGAGATTATCACTTTGAGAATAGAAAAGCCCAACAACCGAATGATAACCTGTCGTGCCGGAAAGATACTGAAAATCAAAACCAAGCCAGAATTCGCTTACCGTCCCTGCAACAGTATTCGCAGGTATTGAATCCTGACCTAAAAGGGTATAAAGCTGCGCTACAGTATTAGCACCATTTTTTCTTTTAAGCTGCGCATTTATGTAGCCGGAATAAATGTTAAAAACCGAATCGCTGCCTGATTCAACTCTTTGAAGCCAATTATTGGCATTCCAATTTTGCAGTATTGTCCCGCAACGGACATTCGCCGAGATAATCAGTAATAATATAAGTGAAATCAGTTTGCTTTTCATCTTCATTCCATAAACAACAAGTACTGTTGAAGCCCTTCAACATTATATTAAATTACGACACCCGATACAAGCAAAAAGGAATTAAAATGGCAAATTTTAGCTGTTTTCCTGCATTGATTTCAGCATAGCGATGACATTTTCAGGTTTTGCGCCCGGCGGAATCGTATGCGATGGGCAAACAATTACGCCCCCATCACGGCCAAGATCGAGCAAATGTTTTGTTTCCTGATATACCTGCTCTTGAGTACCGAAGGCCAGCGCATCCTGCGTACTTACGCCGCCCCAGAAACAAAGCCGTTTTTTATAAGTTTTTACCGTCCAATCGACATCGATAACCTCCGGCTGGAAGGGATTGAAACTATCTACTCCTATTTCGATCAAGTCGTCAAAAAGCTCCTGTACTTTGCCGCAGGAATGGATCGAAACAAATTTTCCCGCATCCCGAACAATTCCATACATTTTTTTTATATAAGGTTTAATGTACGTCCGCCACATCTTCGGCGAAATCATAAGACCCAACTGCGTCCCCCAGTCATCGCCGAAATGAACACCTTCAAATTCAAGATTGGCTATCGCGCGTTTTAGTACCGCACAATTATAATCGCATATCCTCCCGAAATATTCTGTAACAAAAGTCGGGTCGGCGGCAAAATCCATCATCAGATTTTCCATCCCTCGCATCGCCCACGCCCTTTCCCACAATGAAAGATTTAACCTTGCCTGTCGGTACTTGCCATCAGCTTTTGCTTTATTGAAAGTTTCACGAGCCTTGGAAAAAAATAAATCCGGCAGCGCTTCGGGAAATTCATAATCTTTAAAATTTTCTGGCGTGATCCAGGCATTTTCAGGCACACCAATGTTTTTATCCTGTGTACGATTCCAGATAACACCGAAAACATCCTTATAAAAGCCCCGCCTGACAATTTCGCCCGCGGGTTCGAGATCAACCCTCGCCACCGGCAGTTCAATATATTTGCTGATATAATTTTTATCTCCCGTGTATGCGGCCATCTCCGCTTCCATATCGACAGTACAACGCACTTCACACGGTACGTGATCGGCAGGTTTATGCGTTAATGCGGCTATCATCCGTTCAACCGGCGGCATTTTCATTTCCATAAAATCCTTTACTTGAATTTCGCATTGTATTCATCAACAATTTGACCAACGATACGAATACGTTCCAGATTTCCGGTAGATGAAATTTCGTCTGAAATACCAAGCACCAGTTTAGGAGCGAAAAGCTCTATACATTTTTTTGTATATTCGATAAGCGTTTCTTCGGGAAACATATCATCGAAAAGAATCGCAGGAATTCCATCCATCATTACCATATCCTTCGGCAACGCTTCGCGAATTTCCCCCAGCGTAACATCGCCCTGTGGTTTTGGCGTTATCGCTTCGATCCCATCGAGACCGGTTTGTGAAAGATATTTAAGCAGCGGTTTGGTTTCGCCATCCCAATGCGATGAAACAAATTTGCCCGCCTTATGCAGCTTTTCACATCTTCTGCGACAGGCCGGCAAATGATATTTTAAAAACAATTCTTCGCCAATAGTCCCCGCGTGAATATTTTCACCAAAATTAAGTATATCGATCGGTGATTTATTTATGAGCTCGATTAATTTGTTATGACAGAATTCAAGTGATTCAAAATAAGCATCTACAGTCTTTGGCCAGTCTAAAATAGCGTAAATACCTTTCTCCACCCCCATTTTCGAAAGGTACAAATCTTGTATGTTCATTCGCGGGATATACATCGTGGGAGCGCCAAGCCCTTTCCATTTTTCGGCAATTTTGTCATACTCTTGCTTGTCAAAACGCCAATCAGCGTGTAATTCCCGCCACGTCGCAACTTTCAATTCATCTTCCGTTTCAACTTCACGTTTGATATGAATCGGCACATCGCTGTTGGGAGTATTTCGCAAAATAACCTTCTGGCAGCCAACGGGTGTGCTTATAATTTTCTCAAAATCCGTATCATTGAGCATTCGGATTGTTTCTTTTACTTCACAATGTTCGATTCGCTTGAAACTGAAGCGGTAATCATAGATTCTCGCCGAACAGCCCAAAGAACGATAAATATCAGGCAAATCCATACCGGCATATTTTTGCGGAAAAGGGGTTTTGAAAAATTTTCTGTCATAAAACCACGCCCCTATTCTCGGCTGCCAGATAATTTTCCCGCCCGCTCTGCCAAACACAACATCAGTATGAAGTTTGTTGAAATCCGTCGTCATTCGTCCCCCAAATTGAAATTATTCAGAATAATTTCCGAATTTTCGCCAGACATCAAGCATTAATTCGTATCTCTCAAGTTGCATACCTGTATAAATGCAGTTGCTTGTCGAGAAAATATAACCGCCGCCTGGCATACCGTGCTTGAGCGCATATTGTGCGGATTCTACTACTTCCTGCTCTGTTCCAGTATCCATCAAACCGCAGTTTACATTTCCAATAAGACAAACTTTTTTACCGATCATTTTTTTTATCTCGGCAATATCGATACCGCCCTGCGGATCAAGGCTGTGGATCGCGTGCGGTCTGGCATCGACAAGATAATCAAGTACAGGCATAATATTGCCGTCAGTGTGTTTAATTGTGTAATAGCCCATCTGGCGATAAGCAGAAATAAGCTGCTTAAGATACGGCGCGACAAACTCACCAAACATCTGCGGCGAAAGAAACGGCCCCGTATTAAGACAATAATCACAGCACATTCCAAAACAATCGAGCACACCACGCTTCTTTATATAGGCAGCTCTTTCAATCGCATCATCTATTTTTTTCTGCGCTTCGTCTTTGAGTTTTTGAGGATTGTCGGCAATGGAACTAATGAACTCCAGCATTCTGTCGCCTGCGGGCACATCATACGTTGCGTCGCCGTGCATCATAAGCAAAAATTCATCACCGCTTTTCTCACGAATTTTTTCCAAAACTGCCAGCGTATTTCCAAGCCTGTCGTTACCCCATAATTCCGGCCCATTGACAAATATAGCACTTTGTTCAAATCGCCGGGCAATACTAATAAACAGACCTGCCATATCATCTATATGCAGTGCCTGTTCAGATGAGTGCATTTGATCCCATTGATGATAAGACCTGTGGCGAGGATGAACTTTTCCAAAAGCCTGCATCGTCAAAAAGAAAACCAGTTCAAAATGAGGCACTCTGCCGGGCGGCTGCTTACCTTCCAACGCCATTATAAACTTCTGTTTGGGGGTCATCATTTTTTCTCGCAACATAACACGGTTTTTTTATATCTTTTTTAGTCTCTTATAAATTCTACCATTTAAAGAACCAAACCCAGTTGAATTGATACGACTACAAAATAACATAATTTCCTTGAAAATCAAATAAAATCGTATTATTATAGACGTTGAAGCGTTTCAGATTCTACTTACATCGTCCGAGAGGCTCATAATAAATGCCTTTTTTGTGATTAAATACGCTTTTTTAAAAGTTTTTGGTATCTTTATTTTTGTATTTGGAGCCTTGATGACTGCTAAAATAGGTAATTGTGAAATACACATCATCCCAGGCACGCATTGGGATAGAGAATGGCGATATGACTTTGAAGAAACCAGACAGCGTTTGGTCAGATTAATGGAAAATACGCTGACTCTATTGGAAAACAATCCCAAAATACCAGCTTTCGTGCTTGACGGCCAATTTCTCCCCATAAAAGATTACCTCGATGTCAGACCGCAGAATCGCGATAGAATTAAACAAATGGTTACAGCAGGCAGATTGCTCATCGGCCCATGGTACAGTTTGCCCGATTTCGCTGTTACACTTGGCGAAAGCACTATCAGGAATTTGTTATTCGGAATCACCAACAGCCGAAAATTCGGCAATGTTATGATGGATGGTATGACCAATTCGTCATGGGGACAGATTTCACAAATGCCGCAAATACTCTCCGGCTTTGGTATCGACACATACGCATCTTATCACGGCGTACCCGGACACGCTTACCCGATTGAATTCAAATGGCAGTCTCCCGACGGCACAGAGATTCTTTTTATCCGTTCGCCAAGCACAACAAGAGCAAGTTTCTTCCTGGCCACACGCAGAGCTTTGCCGCCCGAACCTTATGAAGCTGAATATGTAAAAGCCGGCAGCAGACTTTTAAAAGATGCTTACAGAATGACTGACGAAGCAACTGTTGATCAGACCCCCTTATATGGCAACGATATAAATCTAAGCGTCAACTATGATGTCCTGTACAGTGAGGTTGCAAAATATGTTGAAATTATCCGTAAAGAGATAACAACACCTCATATTCTCGTCGGCGATTTATGTGATGCGCAGCAAATGTGTCCCGATATTCTACAAATGGTTGAAGAGCTTAAGAAAAGACACAAAGGCGATGATATACACTTAAGCTCGATACCGGAATATTTCGCCAAAGTGAAACAATCGGTAAATTCCGTACCCGTCTTTAAGGGCGAAATGCGTTTTCCACACAAGGAAAGTTTCGCTTTCAGATTGTGTAATATTCTTTCAACGCGAATGTATCTGAAGCTCGCCAATCGGTCGGCCGAATACATCTTAACAAAATGGTGTGAACCTTTCGCAGCGTTAGAATGGCTCGCTAAGGGTGATTACCCGCAGGCCGAAATTGATCAGGCTTGGGAATATATGCTCATTAATCAGTCGCACGATGCCATCGGTGGTTGTTCGGTTGACCAGGTGCACGACGATATGCTTTGGCGATATAAACAAGTTGTCAATCGAAGCCGTGCGATTATGCACAGAAGTCTGGGCTTCCTCGCAAAACAATTTGGAACTGGAAAAACTGAACCAAATCGCTGTAGGCTTGCTGTTTTCAATCCCCTTCCCTTTGAACGCAGCGAAATAATCCACGCTTACGTCGATGTACCGCTTGACGCTTACAAAGAAAACATTTCCATCACCGACTCAAAAGGCAATCCTGTTCCGTGTCAAATAATGGAAACGTCAATTTCCAAATCTGTCAGTCTCGAATTGCAGCTTATCGGCTGCCCTGCCGTTTTTATTCGCAGACTTAAGATCGAATTTCAAGCAGATAACATTCCTCAAATGGGAATGCGTCAATTCAATTTGAACTTTGACGGCAAATTACAGAATGCCCCATCCCTGGCCGCTGGCAGCAACTGGATGGAAAATGAATTCCTGAAAGTTACCGTTGCACAAAACGGCACTTTAGAATTGTTCGACAAAACAACATCACAGACTTTTACAGACTTGCATTATTTCGAAGATGATGGAATGGATCGCGCCGCACGCAATAGCTGGTATTTGATTCCGCCGGCAACTAACAAAATCTTCTCCAGCAAAAACGGCACTGCCGATTGCAGGCTCGACTATGTATCGCCTTTGCAGGCAAAGCTGGTTGTAAATTATAAAATGCAGATTCCAAAATCGCTCGACCTTGAAAATGTAAAGGTCGGAAGAATGGAACACTTCATTACATATTCTTATCTGAACCGCAGCAATGAAATGATTGACCTCGAGATTGAATCGTCTTTTATTCTTAGAAAAGGGGCAAAAAGAGTCGATGTTGAAACACGTTTTGTAAACAACGCCTGCGATCATCGCTTGAGAGTTATGCTGCCTACCAATATCGAAACAAATCATTCATTTGCGGATTCACCATTCGATGTCGTGCAAAGGCCTATCGAAAAACTGAACAAAGAAGAATGGAGCGAACTTCGCGATCTTGGCGATGTTCAAACGCAGCCGATGATCAGCTTTGTCGATCTTGCAAGCGACACTCGCAGTTTTGCTTTTCTTTCCGATGGTCTGCCTGAATACGATGTCCTTGACGACAAACAAAGAACACTTGCAGTAACGCTTGTCAAAAGTATCCTACACGGCAGAATCGATCCTGAAACCAAAATTCCTCCGATTAACGGCAGTCAATGTCTCGGACTGCATCAATTCAGATATTCGCTGTATCCTCATAAAGGCGATTGGCAGCAGGCAAATGTCTGGAAACAGGCACAGCTTCATAATCTGCCAATAAAAACCGTACAGTGTATGGATGCTGCCGACAGTTCAAAATCTGACAGTATTTCACTGATAAACTTTGAAAATGAAGGCTTGGAAATCAGCGCAATCAAACGTTCGCAGGACGGCAACGCTTTAATAGTAAGGCTATATAATCATACAGACAGGCAAATTAAAACTGCTATGACAATATCAGCAGGCAAGTTTAAATCCGCCTCTCTTTCAGATATGCTTGAAGAACCTTTATTAAATGGAAAGCTGGCCTTGAAATTCAGCAACACCGTAAAGCTCGATGTCGCGGCAAAAAAAATAATTACCATCAGACTCGAAAAGGCATAACCAGCTTTAAAGTTTGCTTATTATTTCATTTGCTTTTTTCTCATAAATCTCCTGCCATTCAGGAGCAAGCAGGCATTCCGTGACCTCATAGCCTTCCTTGCCATAATATGATGCAGGTGCGCCATAGTGCATATAACCATTAGAATAAGCAGCTACAAAAGTATGTTCGTAAGGTGAAGCTTTCTTAATGTTCAACCCAACTTCTGCAAGTACTTCTGCAGATGAAGTTATTATAACGCAATCACCAATTTTTATGCCCTGAACTTCAGCAGAAATAGTTTTTTCGCCTGATTCATCATTTATTTGCTGATGTTTCTGCAAGGTTTCAATATCATCCTGAATTCTTGTAAGCTTTTCCATTGCATAGATATTCTTAAGATATTTATCAATGTTGCTCTTATTAATTGAATCCATGGAAGCAAAATCATCAACTCCGGTTTTCTCATTTTGCATGTATCGATATGAATAATCAGCAGGATATTCAGTGTTCAAAGCATATTTAAGATATAAAGGCAAAAAACTTTTAAAGTTTAAACTCATAAACCTTAATGATTTTAACAATTCATCTTGTTCTATTTGAAGCGATTTAATTGCTGCCGGAATATCTGTTCTTCGCGGAAGTTGTATCGTTTCTGAAATAACATTTAATCTTACATCCGCTCGTGTTTGTATCTTTTTCAACCCTTCAAGAGTACTCAATCCAAGCATAGTACCAAGGGGTTCAATATCTCTTGGCCTATTAAAGTCTTTAAAGGTTATATCTATAACATCTCCAGCAGCACCCTGTAAAAACAAGGCCATTGCATCATTACCGAGACTTTCTTCAATAACTTTAGAAGCAATTCCCGTGAAATTAGCTGTGATTGAACCTTTGGTATCACCAAAAAGAAGATGGCAGGCAAAATTATAGACAACAGCTAATGGCTTGCCATCGATTCTATCTATTTTGATTATCCCAATTTCAGGATCTACTGGCCCTAAGCCGGCAGCTTCTTCATCAGGTGGGCAAGGATTGCTATGCCGAATGGTCCAATGTTTGCCGTTTTTTAATCTCAATGTGCGATTCATTGTTATTCTGTCTTCATGACCAACGCCCACACCGATCCGTACTTCTGTCATATTCTGCATTGCACGTTTGACGGCATCGAATGTTCTATCTACCTGCTCTTCATCATTGCATAATAACCGCCCTATAGGATGAGTATGAGATGCATTGACCAGTAAATTACAGCCAGGAATATTTAATTCATTTTGAATTCGATTTCGCAAGTTAGGCAAAAAATCTTCGCCAACATCATCCAGCATTCGTTGGCTGATTTTTCTTCCTCCAATTGCGGTAACGTCCATTGTAACTATAACTATTTTTGTGTCGCCATCATCCAAGACCAATGCCTTGGCATACAATGGATCGCGAATAATAGCATCTTTAGAATCATTGGTAATGTCGCTTTTTGCTATTCCAGCTCGTAAAACACTTTTGCTCATATCTTTATCCTATTATTTGAAAATTCCACCATTACTATTGTAAAAACTGTGATCCAAAGTAAAAATCCCATCTTTTGGCTCAATCCAACTTGCTCCATACATTGGATGCTGCTTTTTCATCTGCTCCCAATTCTTATAATTCTGATGGCCATTGGATTCCAATACGCCAATTTTCATACCGGGTAACGCGGGTAGGCGAGCAGCAACATTTTTGTTCCAATCCACCAATATTGGATTTACTGTCAAATCTGCACAAAAACATGGAACATTTTTCTCACACGCAAGTTTTGCAATTTTTAAGCTCATACTCATTGTCTTAGCTATCGGTTTTAAGGCTATCGCAGTAAAGCCTTGCTGTATTTTTAATAAAGCATCTTTGTCTGAATGAGCGCTTTCATCGGCTGCAAGCCTTACCGGAATATCAGATACATCTTCATCAAACTCTTCGGAAAATGGCTCTTCCATCAAGATTATTCTCTCAAGTGCTCCGATCTTTTTGGCATAATTAAGAAATTGCATTAACCTGTCTTTGCTGTCATATCTGCCGTTGGCATCAAAATAGTAATGAATATGGCCATTTTCAGTGTATGGAGTTTCAGCATTTTTAACGGCTTCGTGAATCTCTTTTAATCTATTCTTATCCCATTCGAGCATTTTATCAAGATTGCCATCTTTATCAGGGTCGCAACCAATTTTGATCTTTAAAAAGAAATAGCCATTCTTTACAGCCTCAACAATTTTTCCTAATGGCACATTGTAGCTCATTAGTGGAATATTCGCTAATTTATCTTGTCTGCAATTTAGAGCAGGTTTGATATCATTCGGCAACATATCTTCAAAATTGTTAATGCTGTTGTCTTTGCAATATAGAATCCACGCAGCGTTATCGACAGCTACAAGGCTGTTTAGCGCAAATGTAAGACGAAGCTTAGGATTGCTAGTTATCTTTTTGCCATATTCATATACATCGGGCAGTATTGTATTTAGCAAATCTAAAGGTGTTTGCCATTCGATTTGTTTTGCTTTTTCAAGAGCGTATGATGTCATTTGAAACATCATATTGTTGCCGACAAATTCATTGTTCGATGCAAAAACATTCGCATCAGACCATAATGTACTTTGTGTACCAAGGCCGATAGCTTCATTGCATGATTCTGATTGCATATACGCGGTTGTTTGCCAAAGTTCAGACAAGTACCCACCCTTGAAGCCAAAAGGTGCTATCAGAGGCTCTCTTTCAAAATTACAATTAGTTTTAATGATTTTCATTCTTTGAAAAACCTTTTTGCTTCATTCCAATCAAGTGGAAGGTTCACTTCCTTATTTAATGCCGCACTCATTTGTGCAGCCCAGCCGATTTCAGCTATGGTTTGTGAATTGACAAAGCTAAGCGGAGATTTTTCATTATTTTTAATACAATCAATAAAATGACTAACACAAGAACCTGTTTGATGTTCAACGACATTACCGCTGTCTGGGGTGGTTGTATCTTGGGGCCAGGCTAAATCGCCGGAGTTTTCTTTATCCAAAGGTCTTATCCATTTGCCGCCTGTTGTTTTATTTGACCAATATCTTACTTTATAAGGCCTGTCTATCTGCGATTCAAAAATAAATCCGCCTTCGGTGCCAAACAAATTATGATATGCATCATAACCATTGCCGTTATCAATATTGCCAAAGCAAAAACCCGTTGCGCCATTATCAAATTTAATCATTATATTATAAATCGGCTCGGCTTCAAATTCTCTTACCTGTGATTTGAGTTTTGTAGCATATACTGCAACTGGCTTTGCCTGGTTTTGCATCGCATAGATTATTACCGAGATGGCGTGGTTAATCCCCATACCGATTGCATCACCCATCGTCTCTTTGCTTAATTTCCAGACTTTATCGCCTGCGATATTTACCGGATGACGATAATTTACCTGGATTTGCGTGATCTTCCCAAATACACCATCGGCTACCATTTTTCGCAAACGTTCTTCGAGGCTATCGAAATATAAAATATAATCTACAAATGTTTTGAGATTTGGATTTGCTTTTTCAAGTTCTATCTGCTTGCAGAAATCATCAAATTTAGTCGCACATGGCTTTTCGGAGAATACATGCTTTCCTGCCTGCATAGCAGCTATAGACTGCGGACCGTGAAAACTGTTTGGACTTACAAGCCAAACTGCATCAATATCTTTGTTATTTATAATATCATTATAATCTGATATCAGCAGGGTTTCTGATAAACCTAAATTTCTTAAGACCTCTTTTCCGCGTTCAATATTTTTTTCAAATAATGCAAGTATTTCAGCGTCATTGCGTTTGCAAATCCGCTGCATTTGAACGCTGCCCATCCAACCTGCACCTACGAATCCTATTTTGAGCTTTTCCATCATAATCTTACTTCAAAAATGCTCGTTCTACTTTATTGATTGCTGCAATAATATCTTCAATTTCCTGTTGTCCGCAGCCTTCATTAATAAGCAAATTAAAATGTTCTTCTACAGCCTTCAAAGCATTGTCAATTTTAAATACAGGATTCTTATTTCCCTTATACTCGGAGCAACTCCACGGGAAGCCGCTTTTACCGAATACAGATCTATCTTTGAACCATTTGCCTTCACAAGGGATATGCCGGTAGGATGGCATAATACCTTCAATACCTTCCGCCATTAAAGCTTTGCAGAACTCATCTTTACTAACCGATAACTTATTTTGTACAATTTTGAAACGTAAAAACCAATAAGCACATTTGCTATCAGGAACCTGCCAACCTATTGATACCGCATCGCTATTTGGAAGTCCTTTTTTAATCTGTTCACCAATTATCCTTCTTTTCTCTAATATCTTAGGAAGTTTTCTTAATTGTACTGTGCCTATAGTTGCAGAAAGGTCGTTAAGATTACAATTAAGACCAGCGGTTACATTGCTATCGACGCCATCAAGTCCAAAAGGTTTTCCTCTATCCGCAAATCTTCTGCCCTGCCAATGCAACTTTTCATTTTGAGTAAAAACAACTCCGCCCTGGCCGCCGGTACAATGGTGTTTGCCAAACATCGTGGAAAAAGCGGCAATATCTCCGAATGATCCAACTTTTCTGCCTTTGTATTCTGCACCGTGAGCTTGCGCACAATCTTCAACGACATAAAGGTTATGCTTTCTTGCGAGTTTTATTATTGGTTCAATATCAGCCGGCTCACCTGCTATGTGCGCAACAACAATAGCTCTAGTTCGCTCTGTAATAACAGCCTCTATCGTTTCTGCACAAAGGTTATAGCTTCGTCGATCACTATCGGCCACAATTGGTATACAACCAAGCATAACAACAGGCATTATTCCGCCCGGATCAGTAATTGGAGGAACAATGATTTCGGAAAACGGTTCAAGCTGTAATGCCCCCAACGCACAAAAAACCGAATTAGTACCAGAATTTACGCCATCCGCAAATCCTGCACCCATAAAATCTACAAAAGCCTTCTCATATTCTTTTTCTGCATTTCCATTGTAAACAATAGAACTACCCGCGGCTATCACTTCATCGAATAAACGATCAACAGCCTGTTTTTCTTCCAGTCCAATAAGTGCTCTTGGAGGAAATTTATTAACACGAATTGCTTTGCCACCATTAATCGCTAAATCTGATAAGTTTTTCATTTACAAATCCTTAATTTATTCTAATCCAAGTTCAAGTAATTTATTTGCGTTTTTCCACATTATTTTTTCATAAATTTTGTTGCTTATGTCCCCTTGTTTAAGAGCCGATTTAAACCATTCAAGATGTTTTTGGGGAACTCCGTTTGCAACACAAGTATCCAAACCAAACATAAGCCTATCCTGAAATTCATCAAGAAATTCATATGCATGTTTTACATCACGATTTAAAGCATTTAATCCACTATCGGCAGAAAGATCGCCGTAAAGATTTGGGTATTGCCTCATTAAATTTTGAATCCTGCCCGTAGATTTAATTGGACTGGCAGGACATCCATTTTTTTCTTCCAAATCTTTTATACCGCCACTAATTTCACTCCAAAAAGCCATACTGTGTCCAAAGAACTTAATATCAGAGAATTCTTTTAACGCTTCTTCCAAAAGTGGAAGGCCTATTTTATCTATCACACCATAACCATCAAAATCTTCCGTTACTGTATGAAACGTAAGGGGTAATTTAAACTTGTTGCAAGCTTTAAGCAATTCTCTCATCGAACTATTATTCCATGGTACCCTGGCGGTCATTTCGCCAATCCCTTTGCAACCAAGGGTAAGATACTGCTCAAGTAAAAATTCAAAATCTTTTTCTGTTACTGTTTTTGGATTTTTTGGCAGTCTTGGATCGATATTACAAAAAGGTAGAAATCTACCAGGATGCCGCTGGCATATATAAAAGAGTTCTCCGATATTTTGCACTTCAAGGCGTTTCAGCATTTGATAATGGAAGCAAAACAGCCTTATCTACCCCTTCTTTATCCATCAATGCAACTAATTGATCGTCATTCATTAATAGCTTATTATTAAACCGCGATTTAATTAGCGGAAAAGCCAAAACATGTGCATGAATATCAATTATCATTTTATTCTTTGCACCTTTTCCGACTTGCCGCTTTTAATTGATTTTTCCATTGCCTCTAAAACCTGTACCGGCTTTAAGATCTGTTGATAAGACAATGGTTCTACTTTACTTTTAAACATTGCTGTAAACTTTTTAATACCAGGAAGAAACATTTCCTTATCGAAAGAAATAACTTCATGAATATTACCTTTGTCCCCTGCCGCTGTAATAGAAAAGCCGGAACAGCCAGATTCAATAAGGTTTAATACTATTGTTTTACCATTTTTATAAAACAATTGGCCTATTGCGTTTTTATCATTCTTCACAACAAGCACCTTCTCAACATCATAACCAAAAGCGTGCAGAGCCATTTCAACCTGATGAATACCATAAAAGAAAACACCACCATACGGGCTTTTTATATCGCATGGCCCATATACAGCACCGGAATAAATATTGCCGATTTTTTCCAATTTCCGCATGAAATTAATAAAACTTCGCTGAAGCGGAACCACCCCAAAAGATGTTACTGGCGCTTTAAAGTTATGTGCTATTTTAAGAAACTCAGCACCATCCTTAGCCCTACAGCATAAAGGCTTATCAATAAAAACAGGCGATCCTTGTTTAACAAAAGGCAATGCCGCTTTCAAATGATATTGACCATGGCGATGATCAACTACAATGGCATCGACTTTACCAAGCATTTTAGAAGGATCAGAAACTACATTCGGAATTTTTCCAAGCTCGGCTGCCTTTTGAGCGAACTCCGCCGTTTCGCCCCATATATAACCAACCGTAAAACCTTTAACTTTACCCTCAACATTGATTGCCTTCGCAATAGCCGTCGCATGGCTGTTTTCTGCGCCAATTATGCCTATAATCATAAAAAATCCTTTGATTAATTTTGTCTTTTACAATATATTAGGTTACCGGTAACCCGAATAATATAAAATTTCCTGGTAAATGTAAAGGAAAATAATTTATAATGTGAAACTTTTCAGGAATCCTATGAAAAATATCAAATTACAAGATATAGCCAATAAAGCAGGCTGCTCTAAGAATACCGCAAGCCTTATTCTTAGGGGTGCGACTAAATTTTCAAAAGAATTAGCTGAACAGGTCAAAGAAATTGCCAAAAACTCTGGATATATCCCCAACTATGCAGCAAGAAATCTGGCATCTCAAAAAAGCGACATCATAGGCATCTATACACCAACTATTAATGACCCTGTTAGGGCTGGAATAATCAATGACCTCATACAAAACATACACAAGGCTAATTACAAACCCTTTTTAGGTATAGGCACTCCCACAAACGGAATCAACCAATCCATTTCATGGATGAACACTTTCAAACATCTTAATGTGGCATTACTAGTTTTAGTTGCACAATATGAGATGGAACCAAAGGAATTAACAAATGACGTGCCATTGCTAGTTCTTGGCTGCCAGCCACCAGAAAACAAAATACCACATGACTATATTGCATGGGACAGATCCGAAGTAGCTCGAATCGCTATGGACCATTTAATTGATCGAGGCTATGAATATATCATCAATGGCTGTTCCGCAAACACCATAACTGGACAAAAATTTCTGACTGAATTAAAAAAATCCAATCTTTCTCATACTCATTTTGAACTTAGCATTACAAACCAAACTAATGATCTATTAAAAATTATCGATAAAATTCAAAAAATAAAAACGAAAAGAAGAAAAGCAATTTTTTTTGGCGACACCTTATTAGCTGTAAAATTCATGGACATGGCCTTAAACGCAAAAATCAAAATCCCTAAAGATTTGGCAGTTATTAGCTATGATTATTTTCCCTGGGCAGATTCGTTAAAAGTACCACTTACAACTATATGCCAGCCAATTGAACAAATGTCTGAAAAGGCTATAGATATTATTAAGTACCGACTTGCAAACAAAAATTCTCCATTTATAAATAAAGTTATTCCGCATAAACTTATAGTTCGAAAGTCAACATAAACTCAATGAAAACCTATAAACTTCGAAGTTTATTCTTGACATATACCATTATCATGATAACATATACGTATATGTTGTAGCATTACTCGCTGCAACCCATTATAAGTATTTGTCTAATAAAAATTAATACCAAATGGATGAAATTAGAATACTCATTTTGTCTCGTAATTCTGAGAACGTTGGATCAATTATAAGAGATTAATTTAAAATATTTTTGTTTGCAATCATGGATGCGAATGGGGCAGAATTTATTATGAATTTACATTTGATCGATTGGGTTATAATTACAGGCATGTTTGTTTTTTTTGTTGCTGCTGCAATTGCAACAAAACAATATAATAAAACTGTTTCAGATTTTTTGGCAGCAAATCGTTGCGCTGGACGTTATATGCTAACTAACGCCGAAGGTGCTGCAGGTCTGGGAGTAGTTACGATAGTAGCATTATGGGAGGTTTATTACAAAACCGGTTTTAGTGGCCTATGGTGGGATGCAATGCTAATACCGATTAGTCTAATTCTTGCTCTTTCAGGATGGATCACCTACCGCTATCGCCAAACCAATGCCATGACAATGGCGCAATTTTTCCAGATGCGGTATAGTCGCAAGTTTCGTATCTTCAGCGGTATCCTTGCCTGGGTGTCAGGCGTCATCAACTTTGGAATTGCCCCTGCTGTTACTGCAAGATGTCTTATTTATTTTTGCGGTATTCCTGTCTATACAACTAACATTGGCTGGTGCGAAATAGACTTAACCTTGGCAGTGGTTATGTTTGTTATGCTGGCTATAACACTAACAGTCATTTTTACAGGCGGACAAATAGCCCTGCTTATAACAGACTTTATTCAAAGCCAGATATTCTATATCGCAGCTTTAATAGTTTTAGCCGTATTGTTGGCAGAAATTGGATGGGGAGATGTTATCGAAACGCTAAAAAAAGCGCCACAGGAACAATCCATGCTTAATCCTTTCAAACAGCAAAATCTGGAAGATTTTAACGTCTGGTATTTTTTAATGGTTGGCTTCATCAATGTTTATGCTTATCGAGCATGGCAAGGTACCCAAGGATTTAACTGTTCCGCCAAAAGTCCTCATGAAGCAAGGATGGCGGGTATTCTCGGCGGCTTACGATGGCAGACTATTTACTTATTGTTCTGGCTGTGTATTCCGATTTGTGTATATGTAGTTTTTAATAATTCTAAATTTGCTGGACTCTCACATAGTATTCAAAATACGCTGGACGGTATACCTGATCATAATCTACAAGAACAGATGCGAGTTTCTGTTGGACTAGTAAAATTATTGCCTGTCGGCTTACTCGGGCTTGTTACGATAGCGTTTGTAGGCGCAGCGATTTCTTCATGCAGTTCCTATTTACATTCTTGGGGCTCTATATTTATTCAGGACGTAGTAATGCCATTCCGCAAGAGGCCATTGGGCCTTAAACAACACATAAAATGGTTGCGTCTCTCAATTTTCGGTGTAACAGTTTTTGTCTGGATATTCAGCATGCTATTCCCAATCAAGGAATACGTTATGATGTTCTTCATGATTACCGCCACAATTTATCTTGGCGGAGCTGGTGCGGTAATTATCGGCGGTCTATATTGGAAACGCGGTACAACAGCAGGAGCATGGACAGGCATGATTGTAGGCTGCATTTTATCAGTAACAGGAATAGTATTAGTCAATCTCTTTTGGCCAAATATTTTGCCTTCAATCAAAGAATCTTACCCGGATATCAGGTGGCTGCAAAATCTTCCAGGGAAACTCCCTTTCAACAGTATGCACATATCGTTTTTTTCAGCAATTGTAGCTAGTTGTTCGTATGTAATTGTTTCATTATTTAGCAAGCCAGATCCAGATTTCGATATGGACCGAATGTTGCACCGCGGTAAGTATGCTTTAAAAACTAATGAACATCATGAAGTGTCAGGTAAACCAAATTTAGTCCTTAAAATGTTAGGTATTGGCCAGGAGTTTACCAAAGGCGACAAATTTATTTATTTCTTTGTAACCGCTTTTCAATTATTTTGGTTTATTACGTTTGTTATTGGTACGATTTTTTACTCAATATATGGTGCTTCCGATGATACTTGGGCGAATTGGTGGTTGTTCAGGATGTCCCTATCGGTAATCGTGGCCATAATCACATTTATATGGTTTTTCTGGGGCGGAACAAAGGATTCTGTAGATTTATTTCGCACCCTCAAAACTGCCCAAAGGAATATACTTGATGATGGTTCCGTTGTGGGGCATGACAATGCTGCCGATAACAATACCCTCTCCATGGAACAAGAAAAAGAAAAACAACGAGTAAACTAACCTCATCTAACTAAAAAGAGCTTAAAATGACTCAATGGTTTGAAAATTCATATTTCCGTCTATTAATAGACAACCATATTTCGGAAGCAACGACATCCTTAATGTCACAGTTTGATCCTGCCAATTATGTATCAATGGTTAAAAAAGCAGGTGCTGATTCTGCTATGGTTTATTCTTGTGATCATAATGGAAACTGCTACTATCCAACTAAAGCAGGTCATATGCACAAAAATCTTGGTGGGAGAGATATATTTGGGCAAACAATCACTTTATTGCGAAAAGAAAACATAATTCCTATTGCTTATTATACTTGGGTATTTCACAATCATTCAGCTAAATCACATCCCCAATGGCGGATGCTTGGTCCGACAGGCAAACAGCATGATGGCCGTTATTGGTACAGTTGTCCAAATAATTATGAATATATGGATTTCACTAAAAAACAAATTGGTGAAGTTATTGAATACAACATAGATGGGATATATGTGGATATGACTTTCTGGCCTCTTGTCTGCGTCTGCCCATCATGTAGAACCCGCTACTTAAAAGAAACAAATAAAGAAATTCCAACCAATATTAATTGGACGAATCCAGAATGGATTTGTTTTCAGCGTAAACGAGAGGATTGGCTAACCAGTTTCGCCAAAGAAATAACTTCATTCATAAAAACAAAAAAAACAAGTCTAACTGTTTCGCACCAGTTTTCCCCTGTGATGGGAGGATGGCGTTTTGGCCTGAACACTTCTTTTCCCCAGGCATCTGACTATACTTCCGCAGATTTCTATGGCGGCAGAGATCAACAACGGCTGGGCACCAAGATTATGGCAGAGTTCTCTCAAAAAAAGCCTTATGAATTTATGACATCGCGATGTATTAACCTTCATGATCACACATCTTCAAAATCAAAGGAAGAACTAATGTGCGAATCTGCCACGACATTAGCCAATGGCGGAGCTTGTTTTTTTATAGATGCTATTAACCCGGATGGCACATTATCAGAAACATTTTACAACTTACTTGAAGAAGTGAATTTTAATATCAAACCTTTTAAAAACAAAATTGCTGAACTCAAACCCATTTTATTGGCTGACACCGGCTTATACTTTTCGATGCAATCATTTGTTGATGAGAATTTAAATGGATGCGATTTAAGCAGAGTAAACAGTGGAATTAACAATAATATGAATCCATTGACAGAAATTCGCAACATTCAAGAACTCACAGGAACTTCCATAATACTTAATCAAACCCAAAACCCATATAAGATAATAACTGAACAGTCAGATTTAAACGAATTTAAAAGTATTATCATTAACAATGCTTTATTTATGTCTAAAAATGAAGCAAACAAGATACGTAGTTTTGTTAAAAATGGCGGCACTCTAATCGCAACAGGAATGACTTCTTTTTATGATATTGATGGGCAAACATCAGGAAATTTTGAATTAAAGGATGTTTTTGGAATTTCATATAGCGGCCAAAAAACTAAAAATGTAAATTATCTGGTAAGTTGTGATTCTGGAAACATTTTTTTGTGCGACAAAGCCGCTCCTTTTGTTAACGCAACATCTGCTAATATTATTGGATATGTTGCGGAACCAGACTTTGAGCCTTATAATGAAAGTCAATTTACTTCTATTCATAGCAACCCTCCTGCTCAACCAACAAAATATGCCGGGCTAACTGTTAATAACTTTGGTAAAGGAAGATGTATTTACCTATATTCATCACTATTGGCTTTACAACAAGATGCCCAGCAATCATTTGGAAGAGAACTTTTTAAGAAATTTATAGGGTCAAATATTATAGTCTCCAATAACACACCAATGTGTGTAGAAACAACCATTTTAAAAAGCACAATCGATAAAACACAATTGCTTTGTTATGTAAATTACCAAAGAGAATTGCCAAATCTTCCTGTCCAAAATATAAAAACTACTATCAGAATGCCGGAGAACACAGCACCAAGGTCCTGCAAAACTGTTTCTAATAATAAACCAATTGACTTTCTCTTTGAAAACGGAAATCTCCGCGTTGAGTTGCCATCATTAAACACTATTGAAATCATAGAAATTAAATTATCGGAGGAATAGATGAGTGTAAAGAAGATTTGCCAAAAAGCGTTGGATCAAGGACAAGGCATACTGCGTTTGGCTCCAACATGGGTACCACGTTCGTTTTGCATTCCCGGTCGCAGAATTAAGCTGCACCCGGATGACTATTATGCTCTTGGCAGCATCCGCGGCGGAATAGACGAGCGGTGGTTCTCATCAACTACACCAGCAGATAACGGCCCCTTGACAAGTCCCAATGAAGGTTTAAGTTTTGTAGTTTTTGAGGATGGTACAAAAACTGAACAAATTCTTCTACGCGATGTCATTTCCGAATTAAAAGATCAATTAATTGGAAAGCGCATTTGGGACGAACATCAAAGATGGCCAATGTACTCTAAATTCTTTGACAACAAAGGTCCATTGCCCCATCACATTCACCATAATGATGTTTTTGCACAATTAACAGGACAGCTTGGGAAACCAGAAGCATATTATTTCCCACCACAACTCAATAATTATGGGGGAGATTTCCCCTTTACATTTTTTGGATTGGAACCCGGTACAACGCAATCTCAAGTACGTCAATGTTTAATTGATTTTGTAAAAGGTGATAATAAAATTACAAATATTTCAAAGGCGTACCAGTTATCTGTAAGCACAGGTTGGGATGTTCCGCCCGGCCTATTGCATGCCCCCGGGAGTTTGTGCACATATGAACCTCAAAAGGCATCTGATGTATTTGCCATGTATCAATCTATTTCAGGC
>Ga0154577_1146_pt2 | contig 43788 bp, 31 predicted proteins | sample RifGroF2_FD_116006 | JGI IMG/M metagenome (GOLD analysis project Ga0154577, IMG submission 116006) | Planctomycetes bacterium GWF2_42_9
CCGATACTAGCTCCGCATTACCCGCCGCAACAATACCTTCCGGAATCGTCCTGCGCCTTGCTATTCCACCCGAACCTAAAACGCCCCATCTGATCTTTTCCATAGTTATGAACCTTATTATTGGAAGTCTCATTTTATAGTATAATATGGCTGCCTTGATATTCAAAGGCAGCCATAACAATAAAGTGTTTATTTTGCATACGCCAAAACGATTTTCTTAAGAGCATTACCAATCTGCCTGCAATCGTCTTCTGTAAACGTCGGAAATGCAAAGCAGGTAAATGTGTGGTCCTGATGCCACACAGCATTTGGAACATGCACCTTGCTGTAATCTACGCTTGCCTGATCAGCATATTCCTTTGACTTGAACGGAAAACCACTCTTACCAAATGAATTAAAATCCTTAAAAGCACGTTCGGTATGACACTGAGGCCAGAACACTTTCCAGCACGGAGCACCTTCAGCAACAGCAGCCTTGACAAACTCGTGGATATCGCACTTCATGTTTTCAATATCCAGCGAAAAAGCCATCACGAACCATCCATTCTGACGTTCTGGCGTATCAATCGGTGCGTATTTGACCTGAGGCAACCCCTTCAAAGCATCCATAATTATATGTGCATTGCGCTTACGGGTTGGTATATTCCAGTTATCCATACGTTCAAGTTCTGCCAAGCCGATCGCCGATTGCATTTCCGTCATCCTGTAATTCCAGCCGACGACGTTATGAATGTAAGATAATTTCTGCTCGATCGCAAGCAAGTTAAGGCGGTCTTTTACATCATATCCGTGGTCACGGAAACTTCTTGCCTTCCAGGCCAGATCTTCATTGTCGGTGGTTACCATTCCGCCTTCGCCGCCTGTGGTAAAAGTCTTGTTCTGACAAAAGCTACATGCTGCCATGTGACCTATCGTGCCGGTCTTGCGGCCCTTATAGCTACCGCCAAATGCCTCGGCGTTATCTTCGATTACAAACAAATTGTGCTTTTTCGCAAACACCATGATCTTGTCTATATCACAAACGTTACCATATAGATGGACGGGAATAATCGCCTTGGTACGCTTATTGACAAGTTTCTCAGCCGATTCAATGCTAATGCAGTGGTCATCAATATTTACGTCAGCAAAACGTGGTATAGCGCCTGCCTGCACCACCGAAAAGCTGGTGGCAATAAATGTGTAGCTTGGCACTATAACTTCGTCGCCAGGGCCAACACCAAGGGCGGTTAAAGCTATGTGCAATGCCGCTGTTCCTGTTGCACAACTGATCGCAAATTTACTACCCTGCCAATCTGCAAACTTTTTCTCGAATTCCATGCCTTTAGGACCAGTCCAGTAATTCACCTTTCCAGATCGCAATACCGCCTCCACGGCCTTGATCGCATTCTCGTCAAAATGAGGCCATTTTACAAGTGTGTTTGTTACCGCTTTGGGACCGCCATTAATTGCTAAATTCTCAGTCATTTATTCTCCTTTGATTTTACAGAACTATTCCACTAATATTTAAATTTTTTAAAACTTATCTGCCAACGACCATTGAAAATCCCTGTGAAATTCGACCTCCTTCCCTACACCTGGCCTCACCATAAATATCTCTCTTCTGATACCTTGCGGTTCCGGGACACAGTCAATTCCCTTGCGAACAAGCAATTCCCAGGCAAAATGCTCTTGAGGCATCGCAAATGTACAAAGCTTAAGCCCCCATTTTCGTGCATAAGCGAATACCGCTGCAAGCAATGATTCTGCAATTACTATTTCGTCCTTCCCAACACACAGCTCTGTCATCGTCAGCCTGTCATCGTCATGATCAAATCTTACATAGCCCTGCAGATGCCCGCCATTGTGAAGAGATATTATCTTAGGTTTAGGATAAGGATTGAAGAACATCCGATATAATGCCCAATAAGCCTCATCCCTTACAATCTTGCCATCGTAATTTGGATATCGATTAGTATAGACTTCATCCATTTCCGTCGTGTCTGTTACACTAAGCACATCATGTATTTTGTATTCATATCCAGCCTGGCTCGAAATTCCATTGACAATCTTAGAAGCTACATAGTTCTGGTTGAAGATATTAAATCCATGAGCTTCATATACAGCGGGTAGTTCAGTAAACAATGCCGCTTGAATTTGCCGCGAATCGATTGCCTCGATACACCGCTCCATCAAAAACTGCGCCACTCCCATACGCCGGAATTTCGGCACGGTGGCAACAGCGCCAATGCCAATGATATCTCTCTGTATATTGTCCATCCATATTCTCATGGGCATGATACCTGCATGACCAAGAAACTCGTCTCTTTGATACATAGCATAACTGATGAGCGTATAGAGAGGCTGACCAGTACGGAGTATCTCCTCATATACTAACCGGTCATAGGGAAATATCTGCCAAAGGGTACGATACATATTCCGTAGCTGCTCTCCTGAAGGTTGAATTATCGAACACTTTGAAAAATCCATGCTCACTTCCCAACATCTTTTACCAATCGCACATTCTCAAACTCAAAATAGTTCCGTAGCGGCAGCATTGCAGCACCCATTGCACCAGCCCAATCGCCGAGATTACTGATCTCAAACTCGCATTTTCTACCAAAACTTCCGATTGAGTGGTCTCTGATTGCACTTTTTACTGGCTCAACAATAAACTCTCCTGCCTTAACCAATCCGCCATTAAGAATTACAAGTCCGGGATCGAACAAATTAATCACATTTGCAATCGCTATGCCTATGTAGTGACCAGCTTTAGCTAATTCTCTAGCCGCCGCCCTGTTGCCCATAACTGCCGCTTCGTACAATGCCTTGCCGCTTTGGCACTTGCCATCCGTAGCTACTGCAAGCCGTTCTGCAATATCCTGCAACGCCTTACCGCCAGAAACGGTTTCTAAACAACCTTTTTTACCACAACGGCATTTTTTACCATCAGGATCGACAACTGTGTGCCCAATTTCACCGCTGCACTCATTCGCTCCACGGTATACTAAACCATTGTGAATAATTCCAATTCCAATTCCAAACCCCAAATCCATACACATAAAATTCTCACAGTTCTGCCGGTTGCCGAACCAGATTTCAGCCAAGGCCATCGATCGAGATGACTCCTCCAAGATGATCTCTTTGTCAAATTGTTTTCGCAGCATCTCGACCAGCGGCACATCCCTGAAGCCACAAATATTCACAGAATTAATGACGTTACCTGTATACCTGTTGATGAAACCTGGGACACAAACCCCCACACCCTTAAGTTTCTTACGCCTTTTTGGTGATAGCACATTTATCATGCTGTGAATGGCAGAATCAACTTTTTTAAGCAAGAATTCTTTATCCTGTGGAGAACCGAATTCTTCCCGCCACCGCCCACACACCGCGCCCTTCAAATCGATCAGTACTGCAGAGACCTGCACCGCACCTATATCTACCCCAACTGCAAACGCTGCATCTGGATTTAACACAAGATTCTCGGCGGGTCGGCCTCGCCCCTTAATTTTTGCGTCTTCGGTAAGCAATAAGCCATCTTGAAAAAGGGAGTTACACAAATTTGTTATAGTCTTGGCATCAAGACCGGTCAATCGAGCCAATTCAGCCCTGCTTACTTCCTCCATCCGCAACCGACTCAGCAATCTCACCTTGTTTATCTGCTTGAGGATTGCGGCATTACCTATAAGATTTGTGGCACTGGCTTTTGTCATCTATATCTCTTTTATATGGAATATTTCCCTATATTACTACGCTACGATAGCTATTGCAAGCACTATTTATGGAATACTTCTTTAAAATCAATAATATTCTTTTCTCGTCTGGCCACACAATTACCTGCTTAGGCGAATGAACGACCGACAATATATGTTATCATAAGGTTTGGATATCTAAACTTAGCCCACTGCGCATGCTTGAGACTGGATATGATTTCTCGGCGGCAGCTCCTAATGCTCGCTACAACAACGGTGTCACTATTGTTAACAGTGGTAAATATAACATCTGCCATCAGCAAATATCCTCGCCACCGAAAAAAACGCATGATTAAAGGATATGGGGCTTTGTTGAATCCTTGCGTGTCATTAAGTAATCTCATAATTATCTTTCCATAATTTTCCACATGTTATGCCATGCCATATCATTGTGAATTCTATGTCCGGCACAGTTCAACTCCCATACATTCGATGAATCGCTTCACTGTGCTGGACATCGACAAACTTATTCCAAAAATGCTAGACCGCATAGTAATGGTCGGCATTACATGGCACATTAGTGTCATGGACAGCGGCATAATACCATTTAGTTGCTGCATCACTACCACCAGTAGTTACGTCACCAAAAGCAATTCAATCGTCATTATGGTACGATATATAGACAGTTCTCGGCTGAGACCAATCTATTCCCGTTACAGCATTACCATTTTTCTAGGAAATCCTTGCAGAATACTACCAACTTCATGATCATTATAACCACATGCATGGTCACCAAATGCTATCCTGCTAAGTATTGAATCATAAGAAGCTCCGATAGCAACGCTCGTACGCGTAACAGTAGTTTTTAAAACGCCGTCCATGTAGAACTTAAATTGATCCGTTCCGACAAGATATTCAATAGTAATAACACATGCAACAAACGTAAACATAGGATTGGTACCACAAGCAACTCGACCGGTCGTACCCGCTCCTGCATCGTCTGAATCCTTATAAAGCCAATCGAATACAGATTTGCATCGCCCGACCACATGAGCGCAATATTGCCATACTCATAACTATTTCCGGCTACTCATCAAATCTCCGACCGGCTTAACCTTTACCTCTATCTTATACCTGACCTCCCACAATCATCTTAACCGCCGAAGGGGGTGATATCCTGTAAGCATAATCACCATTGTTGAGTGAATCTCCATCATCATCCAGTTTCATTAATAAATAATCGCCCTTACCTTGTCCTGTCGCCATTTTGCTCTGATGATTACTATTTAAACGCCAAACCGGCATCACCTCCGTTTGCGTTTTAGAACTTACCGCGGTGGCATTGTAATTAACCACCAACCGATAGGAGGCAAGATTGCCACACTTAATTCCACCAGTAGTTCCAGATCGCCATTATCGCTATCTTTATCAATCGCGACAAGCTACTGATAAGCATCGTCAGCCCATTCAACACATATATTCAGTCTTTCGTAATAGCTTGATGCATCTATGTCGCTGGTCGGCCAAACACGAAATTCAATTCCATAGCTATACTTAGCAGCATCGTTGAATTTCATCAACCCACTAGATGATGGCGAAACGTAGTAACAGTACTGCTGTCCTGGAAGCGAAGTATTGCCCTAAAGCAGATAAGTGCTATATTGTCATAGCCGTACCATACTTTACCCATGCAGGCGTAAGCAGCAACGGTCTTTTCACTGGAATTCCGTTGCTCAATAAGCCTCTGGCAAAAAACTTCTGCAACAACGTAGCGAAATTATCTTTTTGCTATGTTTTCGTCATATTCATTCCTCATTTATTTTTAAGGCACTTTTCAAATTTTCTGCCTACCATCGCAAACAGTTCCGATATGCCCGCCAGGTACCATAGATGTGTCCAAGTTCCAAATCCTTCCATTGAATACCCATAATGCAGAGACGATTATTCTCTAAGTCGCTCTGAAAGAGAAATAACGGAGCATATTCACAACAGCCAAAAGGAGCGTGACATATAAAAAAACCAGACATGCATCATATAGTAAACCACCTGTAAACGGCGGATTTCGGCATGTATTGACGACATAACAACACCACATACAACACAGAGATGATGATATATCATCGTGTGCATCCCTTCCTTTTTGATAAAAAGTGCAATACTGTTCAAAAACTTGTATTAATTACAATCATAATAGAAATATATTAAAGGATATTATGTTTTATTGATGAGCCCTATTGAAAAGTACCTTGACAATTATTGTGATAATATATACCATAGTGTTCACTGGTTATATTCGTTATGGCATAATCCTGTGTTGTTATAGAGGGACGAGAACTGTTCTCTATGCAACCGCTTATTTAAGGTTTTTTACAATGGAGATTTTGATAAATGGCACAGAATTCGCAAATAGATAAGACTGAGCGTATGCCTGTTTATAGACAGGTTGGAAAACTTTTGCGACGAAGAATTACGAAGGGCGAACTTGCTCCAGGGACACAGATACCTAGCGCAAGGGATTTGTGCAAAGAATACAACGTTGCTTATGGTACGGTTTTGCGTTCGTTACGAGTTCTTAGGAATGAAGGGCTAGTTACAGGTACTCCTTGTCGGGGGACGTTTGTAACTTCTAGGATTTTATCTACAAAAAATATAGCAGTAACAGTAGATAGATTGTTTCATGAACAAGAGTTTGCGTGTTTTGAGAGGTTTTTACGTTCAGTTTCAGAGGGATGTGCCAAGACAGGGTTTCATGTGAATCTTTTTGAGTTGCCTGACGGCTCAATCTTTGGGTCAGAACAGCCAACTCTGTTGTCTAAGCTAATTCAAGATCATGAAATATCGGCGGTTATTACAGCTAGCGCTGCTCCGCTTGGCGACATAGAACGGCTTGCAAGGTCTGGCATTCCTGTGGTTACAAACCGTGATCAATATCCATATACAACGGCACTATGGGTAACAGAAGATGTTGCCGATGGTGCAAAACAGTTGGTCGATTTTATTGTTGGAGGTTTGAGACACCGCCGAATAGGACTAGTTGTGGGAGCTAAAGCGGAGCAGACGGCGAAACTTATAAAGCCATCTACATTGTTCATGGAGACGGTAATTAATGAGTTGAAGAATCGTGGAATTAAGTTTGATGAGAAGAATTTAACTTGCATTGATTACAGATGGATGAATGTAGCTCCTAGGATACGCGAATGGCTAAAATCATCCAATCGTCCCACCGCATTGATATTTTATGGGGATGAACTGGCGATGCAGTGTCTTCGACTCGCATCTGAGCTAGGCCTGAATGTTCCACAGGATCTTTCCATAACTGGGTATTCAGATTCATTACCGCGTTCACATATGACTTCTATTTATATTCCTTTGGAAGAAATGGCGTTAGAAGCGGTAAGAATGCTTGAGAAGATGATGGATGGAGCTAGATGTAGTCCTAAGTACTTTCCTGCCAAACTAATGATCAGGCAAACTTGCGGCCTTGCGCCACAGTAGTGGTATTGTTGGAGCGTTTCTATGCAAAACCAGTGATGGTATGCGACTGATCTAATTTTTATTTGGCCGGAACCAATGGTGGAGGTGTGCTGAGGGATGAATAAGGAGTCCGTACTCGCGCAGCCTAACGAAGAGTCAATTTTTCTTTGGGTTGATCATGCTTGGAATAGGCAAGGTAATGGAGAATTTTGTTCATGGATTGATCCATATTTAATACAGACAGGTGTTCCAGTAGGCGCGATACTAATTTGTCCTGGTGGCGCTTATGCGGGACAATCTTTTCATGAGGGTGAACCTGTAGCGCGTCAGTTTAATCGAAATGGATTCCATGCATTTGTATTGCATTACCGGGTATCGCCTTTCCGTCATCCGGCTCCTCTGCATGATATAGCTAGGGCAATGCGTATCATACGCTGGCATGCTTCTGCATGGAAAATCAAGCCTGATAAAATTGCTACTTGTGGTTTTTCTGCTGGTGGGCATCTTGCCGGTAGCTTAGGTATATATTTTGATCGCGGAGATCCACAGGCAGAATATCTTGTTGAAAGGCTAAGTTGTAAGCCTGATGCTTTGATACTTTGTTATCCAGTAATTACCACGGGTAATTTTGCAAATAAAACTTCATTTGCAAATCTGTTAGGCAATAATGTGTCGTCATCCGTTTTACGGCAGATGTCGTTGGAATTACTCGTTAGGTCAGATACACCACCAACCTTTTTGTGGCATACTGTTGATGATGAGGGAGTATCTGTTGAGAATAGCCTACTGTTTGCGCAGGCACTTAGAAAGTATGGTATCCCTTTTGAGGCGCACCTTTACCCCCATGGAGGACATGGCGGAGGATTATCATTAAGTGATAAGCATGTGGCAACGTGGATGTCACTGTGTTGCCAGTGGCTGAGAAAAATGGATTGGTAAGATTTAATTATTTGGTAAAGATTTAATTATAAGGAGTTAGAATGCTTTTAGAATCGACAACAGAGATGCAAATTGATGATCTCTTTATACGCCCCTTCTTTGATGAATCCAAAATAGTCGTTACTTTTACCAAGCCTAAAGGATTTATCAAAGTTGATTATGAAGTGTTTGGAAACAGTACCCTGATAGCTGGTGGCACAATTAGTGATTTCGTTTCTGACAGAGTTGTTTTTGAACAAATAATCCCGAATTTTAAGGCATGGTCAGACACAGATCCGTTCTTATATTTACTGAGGCTTAAAATCGATATGAACGGTGATGTCAGAATATTTGAGCAGCCGTTTGGGATAACAAAAATTCATGTTCTAAATCGAATGGTATTTTTAAATAATTATCCATTGTATATTCGTGGCCATATTCGTGGCCGTGATGCTCATGACCACCCAAACTTTTTAGGTTGTTCTGAACGTGAGTTTTATGAAAAGAGTATTAAAGTATCGAAGTCATTTGGATTTAATTTCGTGAGATTCCACTCCAGAATCCCTTCGGATGAATTTCTTAAAGCTGCTGATGAATTGGGCTTTTTGTGTCAAGTGGAAATTCGTCCATATTTTGGCAAATATCAAAAAGAGCGCGAGGCGACGAAATTTGATGAAGATCAGACACTTGTAACCGAAAATGAGTGGCGGAGAATGATATTAAAACTTCGTAATCATCCATGTGTTCTTGTGTACTGTATGGGAAATGAGATCAATAGCCCTGGATGCAACGAACGTGTAAAGATTATTCGCGAATTAACCAAAAGCCTTGACCCAACGCGACTATTTCTCGACACCTGTTCACGCGGCGAATATGATCGTAACACAGCAGATTTGGATGTTCAACATATGAGTTATTTTGCGCCATTCGGCAAAAATTATAATATGTTTGATGATAGTATTCATCTGGCAATATACGGCTCGGTGACCAAGAAGAAGATGGTTGTTCAAGATGATTGTCACAGTCCCACAGCGATTGCAAGACGAGAAGTTGCGGTTAAATTTCCGCTATTAGCGCATGAAGTATGTCATTATCTTGTGCTAAGAGATCCATATAAGCTTAAGGAGAGATTCAGAAAAAATGAACTGACAGAACCATGGTGGATTGATGAGCTTATTACGCTCATTAAGGCGAAAGGGCATGAAAAGAACTTTCAAAAAATGCTTCGTGCTTCTACTCGCTTTCAATATATATGGATCAAGCAGTGCATTGAGAGTATAAGAAAGAGTTCCGTTTTGCAGGGATTCCACATGCTTCAATTTGCGGATACGGACCGGTATGAAAATGCCAATGGCTTAGTTGATTGTTTTGATGACATCAAAGATATTTCACCGGAATTGTTTTGCCAATTCAATTCTCCAACTGTTTTGATTGCTGACTTACCCAAGCGTGTATTCCATGAGGGCACCAAAATCATAATACCGATTTATATATCCCATTTTACGCAAGTTGACCATCATAATGGAGGGTTACATTGGAAACTCAAGAGTGAAAAAGAGGAAATTTGTTTTGAGGGATTTCTAGATCAAATCAAACTTGCAGATAGGGGAACAAGACGAATTTGTAGAGTTGAAATAAACCTACCTAAAACATCGCAGCCTGAGCACCTTGTTTTTGCATGTGATCTAGTTAGCGAGAGCAAAGTACATATTGCGTCAAATTCATGGGATTTATGGCTTTTCCCAAATCGCCCCGAAAGTATTGCTGGAAATGCTTTTACTGTATCCCTAAATCACATAAATCTATGTACACGATATCCCCAGTTAAAATGCAAACAATACTTAAAAGTAACAGAACAGATTTTTATCACCGATCATTTTGATGAAAGAGTTCTGGATCAGCTTAAGAATGGCAAAGATGTTCTCGTTCTTTACCGAATAGATGAAAATCGAAATAAACATGCTTCCAAAGAAAAGTACTATTTGCCATCCACATGGGACCGCTTCAAGGGTGTTATTTGGGACCGTGGTCACAACTGCGGCGGGTTGTTGAAAGATCATCCGATTACGGACAATTTTCCTCACGACGGTTTTATAGACTGGCAATTTTATAATCTGATTGAAGATAGCGACAAGATTGATCTTGACGATTTCCCTGTGAAACTTGAACCGATTATAGAAGGCGTAGATAAGGCTGTTCGTGATCGATTTGATGTAGGCAGATTCAATCTATCTGAATTTCAATACGAATATACGATGCGAAAATTTGCATATCTATTTGAGCTCAATGTTGGTAGTGGTCGATTGGTGGTGACCGGCATGAACTTTAAAGGGATCGAGACAGATGAACCAGCTGTCAGTCAGATGTTTGAAAATATTCTGAATTATATGCAATCTGAGCAGTTCAGACCGCACGATTCACTACCATATGATGAATTCGAAAAATACCTACTTAACAAAGGTAAATCCAAGCGTATCAAAGAACGTATGATGACACAGTACTGGCAACTTGATGATTCTCCACTTGAATCCAAGCAGTATTGGAAAGAATCTGAAGAATGGTTGAGACAAGATGATTAAGTAAAATACATGGCTGAGTAGCATATACTGCTGATATTTAGATCTTTAGTAAGTTTCGTACGGTTCGCGGTCATTAGAAAGAATGACTCGATCATATATTCAAGTATTAAAATCTAAGCCAAGACATGTGGAGATTTTTCGTGGTTATCGCTAATTCAATTAGGATAGTTCAAGAGGGTGTTTCAAAAGCAATTATAGTTATTCCTGACAATCCTGACGGCAATATAAGACCTAGCGACATTGATCATGTTGGTTATCCCGATTTTAGAGGCAGAGGATATTCCGACGATCAAGCGAAAATCTTCCATATGAGTGTTCAAAAAGAAGCCCAAGTGCTTGCGGAGTATATTGCCAAATCTTCATCAGTGGTATTAGCGATCAAGCGAGAATCAGAGGCTAAGAAGGATATTCTTATTAATATTCATATTGGCTTTACAAAGCTTGTTAAAAAAAGAGAGCCCCACATATCAGACTTGGATGACGACGCTTTTATTCTCGACTCGACTGATCGCGAAAATATTATCATTGCTGGTCCTACTTGCTGGGCGATAAAATTCGGCATATGTGAGTTTCTGGAACGATATGTTGGTATCCGTTGGCTTTTTCCGGGAGTTGATGGCGAAGATGTGCCAAAATCAAACACAGTTAATGTTGTGTGTGAACGAATCGAACAGAAGCCGGCATTCTTTTCACGTTTATTGAGTGCATTTCATGGAATTGTACCACATATTTGGGCAAGGTTCAATAGAATGCATGGTCGAATCAGGTTTCATCATGGCCTCTATAGGGTTTTTCCCCCAGCCATATATACTAAAACGCATCCGCATTTTTTCCCAATGCAGGACGGTGTGCGATTTTTGCCTCCTGATGATGCATCAGAGACTTGGCAACCATGCCTGACCAGCGAAGAAGGCGTTGAAGAAGCAATCAAGAATATATGTGCTTATTTTGATGAAAACAAACAAGCTGGTTCGTATAGCCTAGGCATGAATGACTCTCCATTATTTTGCCGTTGCGAAAACTGTGAAGCCAAAATGGGTAACAGGCTTAATTTTTTAGGTTGTCGGGATTTGTCAGATTATTATTTCGAATGGTGCAACAAGGTAGTCAAAGGAGTGCTTGAAAGACATCCTGGCAAGTATTTCGGATGCCTGGCATACGCAGAGTTAGTGGAGCCCCCCAAGCGCACCAAGATCGATAAGCATATTATCCCATTTATGACGTATGATCGCATGCAGTACGCTGATTCCAATCTTCGCGCGATAAACATGCAGAAAACAAGGGAGTGGCTGGGGACTGTAGGTACGCTTGGATGGTATGATTATTTTTTTGGGGCTCCTTTTTCAGTTCCGAGGATATATTTTCATCAAATGGCTGAATTTATCCGATTGGGCTACGAAACCGGCGTGAAAGCTTTTTATGCAGAGGCCTATCCCAATTGGGGAGAAGGTCCCAAATTGTATTTGGCTCTTAGGCTTATGTGGAACCCATATATAAATGTTGATGCCATTTTAGAAGAATGGTACGTCAGGATGGTTGGGGCAGACGCTGCGGAGTATCTGGCGAAATATTTTAGACTCTGGGAAGAATTTTGGTCGAAGCGAGCCACAGAGACCGCATGGTTCCATCAGGAGTTAGAATTAAGTGAATATAATAAAAAATTTGACTTTTTGAATGATGAGCAGGTTGGTTATCTGGATGCTGTGAGATATGAGGATATCACAAAATCACGCCAACTGCTAGAAGCAGCCTACGAAAATGCAGAAACTGAACTACAGAAACATCGAGCAAAGCTTTTCTTGCGTACTTTTGAATTCTATGAGTTGTCTGCGTTGGCTTACTTAAAAGGCAAAAGTACCTTGGCTAAAGTAGTAAGCTCAGAATCACAAGCTTTGGAAGCTTTCTCCGCAGGCATTGAGTGTTTCCAAATGGTTGATAAACGCAACACGATGGCATTGGAGGAGTTTGCCAGGGACCCCATCCTCTGCCACCCCAATGGTAATGATGTTAACCGATCACCTGAAAACGCAGGAAAGAACTGGGGTGAAAGCTCTATTTGGAGTGCATTTGACTGGTATTCAAAAAGTGCCCAACTACGCGAGCAAATAGCATACCTTGCGCAGAAAAGCGAAAGCACGCGAATTCGTAGGCAAATGCAGTTTATGTTGATGCTCAACAATCCCAAAACCACACCAATTTCTATGAACCCATGTTTTGAAGAAGGCACAGGAGTCACAGCAACTGACTGGAAATTTGTTTACGATACTCAAACAAGTATGATCTTGCGTACCAAAGAAATGGCCTGTACCGGAAGATTCAGCATATTGTGTGAGAGTGTCAATAAGGGCTCTTTACAATCGGAAATGGAAATACCTGCGCGTGCTGGAACGTACGGTGCTGTGGCCAGAGTGTTTTTTCCGAACAGAGTCTCAAAAGGCACCAAGGTATGGGTTACTATGATCCCCTTAAATTCAAAAGGCCAGAAACTGAGGCGGTTCTTACCTGTAATACCAGACTTTGCTAAGCCTAGGATTGGCGATTGGAATACGATAGCAACAATAGGTGAATTAGATGATGAAATTAGGGGAGAGAAGGTAAAATCATTGCAGCTGGTTATCAACCTCAGGGGATTTGAGCCTGGGGAGAAACTTTATATTGACAGCGCCGCGATTTATCGAGTTTGTTAACACGTGTCGTGTACGATGTCATTTTTGGAGAGTGTGGCGCGTTTGATCGTTATTATGCCAAAATCACAGAAAACAAATAAAAAAGGATGGAATATCAGGAGCATTTTGAAATAGTCCTGTTCGACAAAGGGATCAATATCTGGCATATGGTTTTCAAGGTTGGGAAAGCTGTATGGACAAAGACTACGTTTTGGGAATTCCCTTTGAAAAAGAATGAAAAATACAAGTTGTCAGTTACTAAACCGGAAAACAATTGAATGTTAAGGTTGGTGACTTATTTTTGGCTACTTGGACAAAGATATTTCTGAAGAATACTTTGTAGGGATAACGGGTTGCTAAGGAACCAACAGATTTTACGATTTTAGAGCATTTTCAAGAAATGATGGTAAGGTCCCGAGCAAATACACCCCTGTAAAAAATCATGCGGCGGATTTTTCGGCTGAGTTTTCCGGTTTCTTCCAGTTGCCTGGCAGGAGTTCGTCTATTTTGTCTGCAGGATGAGTGCTGATGCGGACAAGGATATCGCTGAAGTAGGCAAACGGATCAATTTCATTTAATTTGCAGCTAGCCACAAGACTGTAAATATTCGCTGCCCTCCTTGCCCAGGCCTCGCTGTCTGCAAAAAGATAATTGACACGGCCAAGCACCACCATCCTCAAAGTTCTTTCAGATAGATTATTATCGATCTCAAGTATGGGATCATCCAGGTATCTCAGCAGAGCATCCCACTGGTTCAGTAAATAGGTGACAGCTTTGCCAATGGGGCTTTTGGGCAATACCTATATCTTGTATTCATCCAGCAGCGTTTTAATTTCGGCAAGGATCGGTTTGGCCTGAGTTTGCCTGGCATCAAGCAGTTGTGCACTATCGTGTTCTTCCTTTTGGCCGAGTTGGCGGATTCTTAAAAATCATCAGAAAGTCTCAAATTTGTTTTGCTTTTATACAGCTTATCGCTTATTTTTAATGCGTTTTCCGCTATACTGTTTTATATCAGGGACGACTCAAATAATAGCAGCAACTTCTAAAGAAAAGCTTCCTAATGATACTGATACGCTCAAGGAAATGGTGCTCACCCTTCTCGGCCAGATCGACGATCTTCAGGATCAGCTCTATTTTCTCAAGCGGCAATTATTGGGCAAAAAGTCTGAAAGGCTCAGTCCTGACCAACGGTTGCTTTTTGAAAAGCTCTACACCCAGATAGAGGCAAAAATCGAAGACGGTTTACAGACAGACTATTTATCACATGAACATTTAGGGCCATTCGTAATTACGCAATTGGTCCATCAAACTGCTCTTTGACACAACTTATCAGGATATCAAACTGTAAGTTAACTGCTACCAACCCAACCTCATTATGTTCAGATCATCTTGCACAGCCAAGGCGGGTATTCGGGAAGACAGGCATTAAACTCAGTAATGAGGCTTGACTCATATTGGCTAGCGTAATGGCATTCAATAAACCTATCAGATGCTTCCTCGAAAAATCTTTTCCACGATGTGATTTCATGACCAGGATTGATTGGATAGAATAGGGCATTATTTGACCTTGCCGCCAACATATCACCAGGCGCATCGCCAATCATCAGGATATGATCGGAGGCATATTTTCCGGTAGTGGCGAGATGTATCTGCTGCTGCTTCGAACCCATTTCCTGGCCGGCGATAACGCGGACATATTTGGCAATATCCTGCTGCTGCCACTCTCGCTCAAGTGTCTCACCAGGCGTTGCGGAAACCACGACAATATCAGCCGCATGAGACATCTTTTCAAGGCTTTGATGCACATATGGGAATGGCGGAACATCCCGGACAATATCCCCAACAGCCCGATTGACGATCGTGCTCCACTTAAGCACGATGGAAAGCTCCATTCTTGCTTCATCATTTCGAGCTTCCTTGATAGCGTTTTTTAAGCCAACGTCACTGAGGATACTTTGCGGATTATTGACCCATTCGCAATAATATTTGAACTGCGGAACCTGAAAACCACGTTCCAGCACCATCGGATGGTTCGGCAGAAGCTCAGTCAATATGCGAACTATGGTCTTATGTCGATTTGCGCCGCGGGTCCTCGAAAACAGATCGGCAAACTCTTTACACTGGCGGGCAGCTTCAGCTACGGGTTGGAGACCAAAACAAGCTATCATCCATGGGCAAAAACACTCTCGCTGCTTTATGCCCATTGACTCGAACACACAACCATCTGAGTCTATACCGATAAAGAATTTATGTTTTGGTTTAAAGTTCTTGAAAAGTTCATTTATATCAGTTGACGAAGCCACTTCCACTCTCCAGATCGCCATCATTGATGGTCGAAATAACAAAGCTATTGCATTGAGCACATTATACGTTGGTAATTCTTTGTACTAAAATCTTTATAATTTTGTTTTTTACCTCAGTAGTCAACCTCGACCAAAAGATCCTTAAGCGTAACTGTATTTTTACCAGCACCAAGAGTCATGCCAATTTCATTCCAACCATTCTCGACATCTGTCGGATTCACACGATAGTGAAACCACTGATCATCAAATGTAAAAAAGCAATCTTGATTACTGCCGATTGTATTAATACGCAAAGATTTTTCAACAGAAGCAGATGTATATGACGTAAATACAGAGCTGTAGGGAGACTCCGCGTGAGCTACCAACGGCCCAGTCGTTCCATCGCTGTACGAACATGCGCTGGAGGATGATGGAAGTGCAGAACCCTCATACCGAACTGTCCAAGTCTGCACCATTGGCGGCACCGCACCGCCGTCATAGACATAGAAATAGTCGGTCAGAAACTCGACATCGGCACTGCCAGTGGGATCACCAAATCTAACCTGCCAGATCGTGCCGTAGGAGTATAATGACGCGCTGGAAGCATATACCCCGTCAACGTAAAGAGTTGCCCTATCATTCTCAACAGTTACACGCAGCGTATGGAAAGCAGGATCATTGGCATCATTATCCAAGATGGCTTCGCATGGATCGCCTGCGGCAGTGTAATACTGGTGAGCCAATATCTTGCCATCCTTTTCTATAAGAGCCACTATCCACGCTTTATTAAGCATTGGTGAACCGCTGAAGGAACACGCCCAGTTAACGCCAGTAGTATCCACACTGAGCAATTTTGCCCGCCATTCAACCGTATAGCCGGTGGTGGAATTAGTATCGACGTAGTTGCTGTCTGCATAAAAAATACACGAATTATTCGAATTTAACGTATTTATATCAAGGTAATTCGCATCTGAATACACTGACGCAAAACCTATGGTGCCACCGTACATACGACCAGTGGTACCGTCGGAATATGTGACTGAACCAGTTTCTATCGGTCTTTTACCATCAACATCATACTGCATCGTCCAATTTGGTTCACCAGGAGCATGAGCTCCATCGTCGGAGGCATACACATAATCATAATAAGAATTGGCATCCGCGCTTCCGGACACATCACCCCAACAAAGTGCATAGGGACCACCTGAATGCAACGCATGTGTATCGGCAGGACTGCTATCACCATCGATGTAAAGTTTAGCATATCCGTTATAGGCGGTTACGCCCAGTGTGTGATAAGCTGGATTGTCTTTGTCACTATCCAATTCAATTTCACTACCGTCACTAAGCTGTACCCAGTTCTTGTCATCGTGTTGCAGAACACTTACATACCAGTACTTATCTGATTCGGGGCTGCACTTCATAAAAGCGTAACCACCGCTAGAAGCGTCGGCCTCCGTCAGTTTGATTCGCCATTCCACCGTATAGCCGGTAGCAGAATTAAAATCTAATCGGCGGTACCCACTAAGCGAATAAGTATCATTTAAGGTAACGGCCAAATCATCAATGGCAGCAGGAGCGGTGTCAAAACGAAGTCTGAGTAAAACATTGGGCGAAGGATCTGCGTTTGCAACATCCTCCCCGATAAGAATATCCATAGTTTCGTTCGTGGAAGCAGGAAGCGATATAACCTTTTCGGGGGCTACAAAGTTGTAATCCCAGAAACCCTTACCGCCTGCATAATACACCTCGACCTCGCTATAACCAAGCATGGACGTACTATAGGTTTTGTCCCTTCCAGCAAGAGTATTTGGATCGCCCATATACCGTAAACGTGGGTACGTATTCAGAAAAAGAGGAGATGCGTGATTAATGAAGTAATTAAACGAATATACTCCGTCGGCACCGGAATAGAACCAATTCTGTGCCTCAGCGTAGTATGCACGATCAGAACTTCGAGACGCCTTGGCTAGAGCATCTGACATACGGCACTCAGACATACACGGGTAGACCTTTACACCATACTGATGCCCAAGAGCGACGCCATCCTCCATAGTATCTATACGGTAATATCCGGTAGGAACCCAAAGGTCAATTAAGTCATTGGCCATCCATGTCGTAATATCAAGTCCTATATTGCCCGCATAGTTGACGTCGTCTGGCGTCACGACAGCTATAAGAATGGGCTTGCCCCGCTTGAGCCCTTCCCTGTCCGTCATCTCGCGAATATCGGTGATAAGATCGGTCATCTCCTGTTTTTCTGCGATGCTGGCCACTCCGCCGTCAGCCTGGCTCTGGAAGAACACCGGATGACGAAAGAAGTCCAGCACAATACCATCGACATCGTAGTTTTGACAAACTTCCTCAAAGAGAGCAAGGGCATGATTGCGAATGTTTGGCTCGCTATAATCCACACCCGTCCAGTATCCATTCACAGGATTGTTGGCATCATCATATCCGAAAAGCCATGAATAATGGTCCTTTTTAAACTGGTTAAAAAACTCAGCCATCCAACCCTGCCCATCGTGTATATCATTCATACGCATTGAGAAGAACACCTCGAAGCCATTTTGTCTACAAAAATCTACTGTCATCTTAAGAGCATCCGTACCTTGAGCAATATAATCCGCAGTCTTATTATTAGAAAGAATACCTGCCTTAGAAGTAAGAATATCGCCGATAGTGGTATCATAGGTAAATTGTCCAAAACCTGAGCTAACTGGGCAGTAAACGATTGTATCTGTCTGCGTACCGATCAATCCGGTCATCCTATCGTCCCAGAACTCTTGCACCGTGGTGCCTTGCAAATCCATGGTTATATCGCCCCCATCATTATCGAAAATAACCCGACGTTTTCGATTCTTTGCTGGCTCCCTAAACTCTTTGGGTGTTATTCCGCCTCCGTCATAGACATAGAAATAGTCGGTCTTAAAGTTGGCGCCGGCAGCATCGGTAACATCGCCAAATCTAACTTTATATATAATAGGTTGGCTGTATAATGAAGCTTGGGAAGCATAGACGCCGTCAACATAAAGGGTCGCGTTGCCATTCTCAACAACTACACGCATGGTGTGGTAAGCGGGATTATCAGCGTCGCTGTCCACCTCCACTTCGCATGGGTCGCCAGCGGCAGTGTAAAACTGATGAGCCCATATCTTGCCATTATGCTTCACAAGACCGACAACCCAGCATTTATTGGCTGCCGGATTGCCGCTGATAGAACATGCGGAATTGGCGGTTGTGGTATTCGCACTTATTAATTTTGCCCGCCATTCAACCGTATAGCCGGTGGTGGAATTAGTATCGACATAGTTGCTGTCCGGATAAAAATAACAGTAATAACTTGAGCTTGCCATAGTATTTATGTCGAGGACACTACTTTCCGCCGTCGCAAGTGATTGACTGCCAAACATACAGCCTGTGGTGCCGTCTGAATATGTAACGGAGCCGGCAGTTTTCGGATTTATATTAGTAGCGTCATATTGCATCGTCCATGGGACCCCGCTCTGCACTTCTCTGACCACTGTGCTCTCTGAACCGTAAAAACGAACTTCACTCAACGAATAGTAGTTGCCGCCCCAGTTACCATTGCTGGTTTTGGCCGTGATAACCACATACCTCGCTTTTGCGCCATTGAAATCGCATGCAGAAACCCCGGGGTCATTGGCTAAACCGGAGGCCTGAGTAAATGTGTAATCGCCAAGTTTGTACCAGGTATCGCCGTCAGAAGAGTATTCCACGGCCACATCACGAAGTCCGCAATTCCTGTTGGTGATTCCGTCATTGCAGTTCCAAACCCACATCTCCTGAAGATCGCAAACGTTATCAAACACAAACATTATCCATGCCGGACCGGAGGTAATATCTGGATTGGCACTGCTGTTACCAGAAGACGAGGCAAACCACATAGTGGTAGTTGATGTTGAGTGCAGCAAAAGAGAGGAATCAAGGCCGCTTTTGTTTTTGGCTAGTTTAGCTGGATAAAAACCGTTGCAATCGTTCGACGCAGTTGCAGTTATTTTGCTAGAGGCAATTGAATCGTTAAGACTGGTCGTAAATTGGCGAACACAACCTTTCCATGAATTAACCCCATTAACCTCATCAACGCGCCAGTAATAAGTCACATTTTTGGCTAGAGTTCCTGGAACGTAGCTACAATTTGATTGGGTTCCCTTGTAAACGCCGCAGGGATCCGAAGTTGTTGTGGCGGTAGAGACGCCATAATAGCTGGTGCCGAAATATATTTGTTGTCCATTAACATCAGCAGCACTGTCGCCTTTAACCCAACTCAAATCTGTATTGATTGATACATCAAGCTCGTCATCTTCAGGGCTCGCTTGGCCGGCAAAATCACTTGTGCCATTGAATCTAACTTCGCTAAGTGCATAAATATTAGGATATCCCCAGTTGCCGTTAACGCTGGCGGCTGTAAAAACCACATATCTGGCGCTCACGCCCGCGAAATCAAAGGCGCTAAAGCCTGTATAGGTTGTCAATCCGTTGGCTTTAGGAAATTCGTATGTACTTTTTGTATACCACGTATTTCCATCCGTGGAATACTCAACAATAACGTTCCGCATGCCGTAATCACGCCCATAGCTGATGTTCGCATTCCATACCCACACTTCATCAAGTTTATAGATTTGATCAAATTCAAATTGTACCCATGCTGGCCCGGCAGTAGTACCGGGGGCCGCAGAAGTATCTGTGCCAGAGTCATTTCCAATCCAACTTCCATAGTTTCGATTGATGTGACATAAACCATTGGCATCCAAACCCGAACCATCCACCAGGTTTGTCCCGGGAAGCTGCCCCCAATTATCCGCAGACTCTGTTACGGTGATTGCACTGCAATCAATTACCGCCGCATCAGCGAGACCTCTTGATAGAATAACACACAACACCACACAAAGTAATTGACTCTTATACATGGCTAAACCTCCAAAAGTAAAATATGTTTTTCACATACGAATTCTCTTACGAATTCCCTTTTCAGGAGAAACACACAAACGCCATATTTAATATCCACGAAAATGGATGGTGCGGTGCTATGAAGTACAACCTGACTATATAGACGATTGTTCTAATTTATCGAATGCTGCTACTAGGGACTTAAAATACAAAGCGAGGCCGACAACGTCGCTACCAACATTTATGAATCGGTATCCCATATCAATCAGCTCCTGCAGATTGCCCGCCTTGCCCACAGTACCAGCAACTTTCCCTTTCTTATTTGCTATCTCGGCTATTCGCTTTCGCGTTTGCACAATATGTGGATCGTCCCATTTACCTGGTACTCCAATACCCTGACTAAAATCCGCTGGGCCAAAGAAAATGATCTCGATGCCAGGCAAGTCGCATATGGCCTCAAGGTCATTGAGTGGCTCTGGGTCCTCGATTTGCACTACCACAAAACGCTGCTCATTTGCAGTTTTGATATAATCATTAAAATCAACAAGGCAATAGGCACCATCGGCATTGCCGCCATCAACCGCCCTGCGGCCTATAGGATGAAATCGAGTCTGCCACACAATTTTTTTGGCATCTTCGAAACTCATAACGTGCGGCACCATAATACCGGACGCATCAGCTTCTAATGGCTTGATATGAGAGCTATACGAGCCTCTCGCTACACGTACCATAGCATCACAATCATAAATTTTGGCAGCCCGAATCTGATTTTCAACTCCTATCCAGTCGCTAGGCACATGTTCCATGTCAAGCCATACACAATCAAAACCACACATACCTGCAATCTCTACGACCCGAGGATCAGCAAGATTCGTTTTCACACAACGGACAACTTTGCCATCTCGTAATTTCTTTAAAACTCTGCTCGGACGCATCTTCATATATGACCTGTTATACTGATAATTCATATTAGCATTTTATAATGAGTTTACGAACCCATTCAGCTCTCTATCGCAATAACCTTAAATGATCACTTGTGAGCACGAAATATGCCACATGTATGACGACTCGATTTTTGAGGACATATTGCGCTTAGTGTAATCATCTATCTCATCGTGAACCCAAACTGGATATATTTGTCACACATGCTCCCTGCATTGTTACACTAAGTATTTGGATCATCTACTACTAGCAAACAATCATTGTTAATTACTCTGTTTACCGCCATGCGCAACCTAGAATTGTGAACACTATGATATACTTTTTTAGTTGCCATTGTCAAGAGCTTTTTTAATAATATTCTTTTATATCATAAAATAAAGCTAGGGCAAACACATACTAAGATCGAATTATATGCGGATATTTACTATTAAAACCCATTTTTCATCAGCATTGGCTATCGGGACATGCAATAGCCAAAAGACCACTTTGATATACCCGCATTTATTACAATGTTCAGAAGTTATACGTTTTAGACTGTGACTCGAAGAACGCATCGCCTTTATCTGTTTGCCGGATAAAATCTAAACAGACTGTATCGGCGGACCGCAGGTATCCGTTCACAGATTTTGTGTTTTGATTGATGGGTATGTTATTTGCTGGTATGCAGAATTTAGAGCGTTTGCGAAGAATTCAAATACACTACGCTTCTGTGCGACGCAGCTTGCAACAACTGTCCAGGCTCTCTCGCACCATCGCATGCCAGCTTCGCCCCCGTGTACCCTGAGTAACGCGTCTGTCCAGGGCAACAAATCGAATTACCTGTTCTGTGGCGTTGTTGGTTGGTTCGACCCCGGCGACATCAATGAAAAGAAAATACCCTTGGCCGCGATCACAGCTTACATTCGAACTTTTTCAGTAAATTCTTTTTCTGGTCATCAGGTATATTTTTGTATTATCTATGTACTTTATATGTGTCTCAGTTGCCTCTGATTTCTTAGCTCTCAGCATCATCTTTACTAAGCAGCACCGCATCGATCTTGCCGATCATAATATCGAGTTTAATGTAACCTTTTGATAAGGGAATCAATTCTATTCCTTTTTAAATCTGCGATGCTTCGTATTCAAAACACGTTGGTATCGCCCCAAATTACCGTCCTTGGAAACCAAAAACCCTACTCTGCCGAACCAGTCTTTTTCCTGCTCTTGTGATTTTTTCAATAAAAATTCAGAAACCGGCAGGGTTTGATAAATATCTGAGTATGCAACAATAAATGGTTCCGCATAGGGCACACCAACTCCTAGCCCAGCGCTACCTTCAACTGCTTCAGATCGTTTCAACGTATAACGACCATTATATTGCTGACTTTTCATTTTTCCCAAAGCTTCAACTTTTAGATGGATGACATCTGAGACATCCACATAAACTTGGCAATGCGCACTGAATTCACGCAATAGGGCATTATCTCTAACAACGTGCGAAGGAAAACCCATAAAAAAAATCTGAGCAACTCGATGCGGTGGATTGGGATATTCGCTGTCAACCGAATTTGCGACCCATGAAGCATGTAATACAGACTGCCCAGTCAATGCATGCTGGTCTGCCAGACCTCCATTATCATAAGGATAATGCGTGATGATTATGTTCGGACGTATTTCGCGTATAACGCAAGCGATATCTCGAATGATTTTCTCCCTAACGAGGAATATACTATCATCATATGTAAGAAAACGCACGTCGCGAATGCCCATAATCGCGCATGCTTCTCGCACCTCCTCCTTTTTTACCTTACTTCTTATTTCAAGCAATTTTTCAAGTTTTTTCCCTTGGGGAATCTGCTTTTTTCTCCTCATACCGTCTGAGATCACCACATCATGCACTCTTGCTCCATTAGTTAGCACAAGAGCACTTACTGTATCACCAAGCCGTGTGTGATGTAAACAAGTACCGCCTGCATTATCAAATGCGTCAGCGGGATGACCACCTACTACTAACAATTTCAATGGAATTCTATTTCTTACTTTCGCCATAAATAATTCTTTCTATACTCAATCTAAAGTAAGCCATAAACAATGTTTTTTTTACTTACACTTTTTAGGTAATAGCTGCAGCCAAATGACTTATGGTATTCAGTTTTGTAACTCTTGCCTGCATCTCATTTGATCAGCACTGAATGCGATCGTATCTGTTCTAAAGTTTAGTAGAACAACAACAGTAGAGGCGCTTTCTCGATATAAAATCCACCTGTCTGCCCATTTAAATTATCTGCAAAGATGACATTTATCTGATTCTTGCCTGGCCGTACAAATGCGGTTGGTAAGGGCAATGTAGCTGATAATGACCTATGATATGACAGTATCTCTTTGGGAGCAAACAAGGGGCCTTGGCCATTAATCAATATTCGCACTTCTTTTTGAGCATGGACATTCCTCATAGTTAGATATAATCCAAACTCAGCTGTTTGAGGAAAAGCGGGAATATTATAATCCAGTTTGAGTTCACTCCCTACGGGCAATCCAAACATTTTTACAGGAAATTCACTACCAATGGGAAAAACTATATCCCTGGCTTTTATAAATTTCTGTTGTGAAGGCCAACTCTTAACACCATGTTTGTTGAGTGCTATAGCTGAAATAGTGGTCGTTTTTTCGATTGTAAAGGGTCCATTGTACTGCTTTGATTTACTATTAGGCTGGGTACCATCTAGCGTATAAACAATATCATATTGCGAATCTGGAAATTCCATCTCAATTAGTGTAGAATCAGTAAAAACATCTTGTCTCGCGTTTATCTTGACCATATAAGCATATCTGCTTCCGCCTTTTAGAAAAAACTCATGCCCCGAACTGCCAAATGCCTTAGGTTGATATTCGGAATCGTACCCATAGTTTTCGATCGTTAATAAACTTCCAATTACGTTCCACATCTTGTCTCGCGGCGAAAAGTAGTTGAAAGTATAAATGCCATCTACACCAGCACGCCACGCCCGGGCTGCTTCATTGTAAAGGTCTTGTCGTTTAATATCTTCTACCCAATTGTTTTTGTCACTAAAACCGACTCTATCCGCACTTAAGCATGCATATACAGGAACATTATATTCTTTTCCCAATGAAACCAAGTTCTCCCAAGGTTCCAAAATGAAGTATCCTCCACCGACAACAATGTCGACCAAGTCTTCTTTCAGCCATTGTCGTATATCAAGTCCGGTTGCTTTGTTATATCCTAATGAATCAGGAATATGAATTATTACCAAAAGAGGCTTTTTGCGATTTTCACCTAATGCTTCAGTCATTTGGCGTATGCGTCGTAATAAATCCGTCATCATATCGCAGTAATCTTGGGTTACCGGCTGACCAGCCATTTGCGGCTTGAAAAAAATCGGATGACGGAAAAAATCCAACTCAATGCCGTCGATATCATACCGCATGCAGATATCTTTAGTTATCGAGAATATTTTATCCCTCACTTCGGGCGAACTGTAGTCTAAAGTACTCCATGCACCACCCCCATATGGGAAATAATCCCCTTTGGAACCCATCAAACACTCTGGATGATTCTTTTTCCATTTCGAAAATAGTCTTGGGTAATAACTATCATGATTATCATTCATACGAACTGACCAGAACAGTTCCATTTTGTGCTGATGCGCAAATTCCACAACAATGTTCATTGATTGGGATAGTAAAGCCCATGCGGCCTTGCTATCAATCTCAACTTTTCCATTATTCCACAATGGCGCCTGTTCTTTTAGATCTGTCTCAGTAAAGCTATTATGGTCTAGCAATGCAATGGCGGAGTTCCAACAATAAGATATGGCATCAACTTGACTGCCTTCCAACCCCTTGCAGCGTATTTTCAGATAGTTATCTTTAGTACATGGCGCATGTATTCGGCCCAATACTAAATCTCTAATATCGTCACCATCGCTATTTTGAATGATGCGCCGTTGCCGATGTGCCGCGGCTTTACGCAATAATATCATATCACTGTGGTGGGCCGACACTGAAACCGAATTGCATTCCTTTTTTACCTCAACTCTTTCGTCCTCTCCTCTCGCACAATACACAAAAACCAATCCTACCATAACCAGCCCAAATAGTTCTTTCTGAACGATAGCCATTTGAAAATCCTTATAAACATATCTAATCCAAACAAGCCACAATCCGATTTAAGTTCTCTCGCAAAAGAAATTCTTTTAGCGTAGCAGCTTTTTGATCAGACTTTGATTGCGTTCGATGCCGCTTCGCAATCCCTTTCACCTGCGATAACTTTTTCTCCCAATGTCGACCAGGTTAACCCCACATACTTGCTTGGGTGTGGGGTTTTGCCAAATAGTTTAATTGAGATCGTGCCAACAACTAAAAATATAATTGTCCCTAGGATACCTATCCATTGGAAGCTCAATTTGCCGCCACCGTGTTGTGCATAAGTGTACCACATGAGCATCGTTACAGAAAAGCCAAGTGAAAATAACGATGCTCCCTTAAAGATTTTTGAAATGATCGGCCACTTTGACTGGATACACATTGAAAGTATGAATAAAAATAAAAATACAGCAATTGGTGTCCCGATGTAGCTCAACGGAATCACATCGGTCAGGCCACTATTGCTAGCGGTATACCATCGGACTGTCCCCAACTCCACTCCACAGCAAAAGGAACCTACAAACCAGATAATACTACTTGTAACACGATTACTGAAAACCGCAAAATAGAAAGCCGGAAGAGCTACGCAGTTGAATGCAGAAAATATGGCTGCAGCTTCCACTACGCTTTGATTGTACTTCCTAGAAGTGCCTGTTATAAGCAGACCCAAGCCTATCGTAAAAATACTGGTCAATACAACTGCGACTCTGCATATCATTACTTGCCTTTTTTCGTTCAGATTTTTATTGAAATACTTCTGGTGAAATTCTTTGAGCCAGACGGCGGAAAGACTGTTCCAGCCTGCGTTAAGGGTACTCATAGCAGCTGCTAACAAAGCCGATAATATAAGTCCCGGCAACGGTGCGGGCAACTTAGTACCAATAAAAGTGTAGAATGCCACATCACCAGAAGTCACTCGTGGATCAGGATGTTGAGCATAGTATGTAAACATGGCAAATCCAATCAACCACATCATAAAAATGAAAGGCATACTCAGTGCGGCGTTCGTGAAAATAGCTTTTTTGGCATTCGCATATGAACTGGTACTTAATAAACTCTGAACAGTCATCTGATTAGAGCTCGCATTATTCATCGCCTCAGATATTGCGCCAATCAAAAGAATCCAAAAACTAAGCCGCATATAAGGGTCTACCTTATAGAAATCAGGCTCAAAGTATTTAGAAGGACCTCTGCCGTTCTTGAATGAATATGACAGAACCTCCCACATGCCACCATCGACACTCTCAATACAGATATAGACCGCAAAAATTAAACCAGTAAGAAGAATTATAAACTGCACAAAGTCTGTCCAAACAACAGCTTTTCTGCCTCCCATAATGGTATAAATCATTGTAATTACGCCTACAAATATGGTGGTTTTCCATGCTGACCACCCTGCAGCGCCTTCAAAAACCTTCGATGTCGCAAATATCACCATTCCCAAATAAAGTAAACGACCCCAGAAAAATAGCCCGCTAACTAAGAGGCGAACCTTGCTGTCGTATCGCCGTTCAAGATATTCGAATGGCGTAAACGATTGCAGTCGGAAATAGAAACGAATAAAAATATGAAAGGCTAGGATAGAGAACAATGGATAGAAAAGCATCAACACAAAAAGTGACAAACCATGATTAAAGATTTCACCAGGCACCATTACTAGTGAATAGGTGCTTAATAAGGCCATCATGTAACTGATTCCGACGATAAACCATGGTATGCTCCGACCACCGAGCAGAAAATCCTCGCTGGTCTTCTGCTTTCGCGAAAACCACCATCCTATTCCGACAATTGTCAGCAGGTATGCCCCTATAGTACAATAATCCAACCATCCAATTTTTTCTAACATATATATACCTAGCAGTGCCTCTAATCCCTAAAATGTATAATTAATAAGAATTGTCTCAATCTCAATTACATACAGCTAAACACGGTGGGTCAGAACTTAGATTCTGCCCCACCGTGTTATATAGATCTACTATCAGCCCTTTTCTAATAATTAGTCTACACGTGTATTCTTCTTCGGATCAAAGCAAAACTACCCAAGCCGAGTATCGCCATTGTTGCAGGTTCGGGTATCTCAGTAATCGTAAGATTGTCAAAGTAGGTCTGGTTCCAGGCATTCCCGGTTCCTACTGAATTCCCGCCATTCATAATGGCCCAACCATTCGCAACGATTGCGGGAGTAAGCTTGTAGACACCAGCCGTGTTGCTACGAAGCAATGCTCTATCACCACCCGCAGTCAAATCTGTAAAGTATGTATCATATGTGAATGAATAATTACCGCTGCCATCCGCAGCACCAATGGTAACTACCATTTCTATTCTATACCAATCACCAGGCGTCATTACGCTGCCAATACCACTGCTGGGAGTGCCAATACCCTCGTGATTATTAGCATAAGTACCATCCATATAGTACCAGGCTCCAGTTGTCGTTCTCAATACACCCATACAATCTTGGGTGCTGCCTGTACCAACACCACGGAGGGTTTGGTTTCCGAAATAACCAAAGCCACCCGCACTCTGCTGCGTAGTATTGGTGGGTTGTGTCATAATATAGAATAATCCACAATTATCGGCAGCATAGGCGTCGTTGGCATTCATGTATTCACCTGAGAAAACATATTGGTGATTAACATTAATGGCTACCCCTGTTCCAAAGCCACAGTACAAGCCACGACCGCTGCCTGGCGTCCTGTAGATACTTTGACTCTGCGAGCCTGAATAAGCAACAGAGTTGGTGACGACGCTTGAGTAGTTCTGTTGTCCTGAGTATCGGACCCAGCGTGTGCCTGTATCCGGCATCAGCCATGCAGTCTCGTCATTTGTTAGCGGATAATCAGTTGTAATCAGAGCTGCACCGTTACTGTGGTTCTCAAAACCATCATAACCGATAATGACATCGGCTCTCGCCTGACCCACCAACGCAATTCCTAACACCAACGTAATCAAATTGACATGTTTCATTTTCTCTCCTCTCAAAAGGTTTTAATTAAGAATTTAAACAATACTTCCCAAATGACTTTATATGTTACAATGTCCTCCTTATGTTACAATATATGGTCCTCCTTAAAAATATAACAATAATAAACAGATGAGACATTTCCATGTAGCTACACACTGCACAGAATTCCAAAGCTCTAATGTAAAACCTTAGGGTAACAAGTTAGCACTCTGGTACCACTGAGATGCAATTACTGTAAAATCCTTAAAACTAATGGTACCATCTCTATCCAAGTCTCTTTGCTGTATAGCCACCGAATTCAGAAAGTTCTGTATCGTCACAGAATTTTGTGAAACATACAGGTAGTCATAATAATACTGACCATATGTAACACCGCCGACATCACCAATCATGAGTTGGTCGTACGGGTGCGACGCTGCGGTAGATGTGTCCACATATATAGTTGTAATTTCGTCCCATTTACCTGTGATTTGGTTTTGGAAGTACATTGTCGCGCTATTTAAATGACCGGCGGCAGGTGATAGAACAAAACTCATTGTAATAAATCCAGCTGTATCCGCATAGCCATTTCCAGGAGTAAACATATGCGGCCAAAATCTTATTATGAGATTGCCATACAAACGCTCTCGTAAATAAAAAGCGGCTTCATTTGTAGAGTCAGTATTGCTAAGCCGCCATCGGCACTGTACAAGTGTCGGAAGTTTGACGTTAAAGTAGTTTGAGTCATATTTAAGTGGAGGCCCAGCGACGTAATTAGGGTCTCTAATGTTAAGATATGCCAAAGCACTACCACCGCAACAAGTATCATTGCTATGAGGCGAATAGACCTCAAGAATTCCATCATTATATGTTCTTTGGGGGCTCACAGTTTCGTACGTGAATCTCGGCCTTCCATTAGCAGGCCTGTCATTTATGTTATTGATATCCCAGTGCGCAACATCCCATACAGGCGCAGCTGGAGACACAGAATTCCCAAGCCACACTACATTCAATAAGGCTATATCGTTAAAATCAACTTTACAATCGCCATTAAGATCACCGCTAAAATTCTGTCCGAGAATTTTTTTATCTTGGCAATCTATAGCCTCAGTGGCTATCCTCATATTATCAAAATAGTTGTGCACACCGTTTCCACCCTCAGATCGCATCTTTAAAATGAATCCGTTCACGTCATGCACGTTTCCCGAAGCAAATGGCAAATCGATGTCTCCACGCAACCATTTTCCGTCAGAACCATTACTTGTACCATGCTTTCTGATCCACGTATCATAGTATCCTATACCACTTCCATCATTCCATGTTTTGACGTAGACCTTTATATCAGCCCATTTTCCAATGCAGTCATTAATATAGTGAGTACCCTCCACATAAACTGGGCTGACGTCTGGATTAGCTGCTATTTCGACAGCAGTTCTCGGACCATGTTGCCAGTTCAAACTCCCCAGAGTAGTATTATAATGACCAATTCCGCAAAACTCGGACACAAGGATGTCATACCAATAAGATGTGTTGTCTACAAAAACCATAGATGACCCCAAAACCCCGCTTACATCTCGGTAAAACACCGACCATGAAGCAATAAACGATTCGTTTGTATTTATGGGTGCCATGTTTGACGTTCCTATCGTACTTCTGTTGCCAGTTCCAGCACTGATTCTTAAGCTCTTATTGTTTGCGTCAACTGGGTCATTCGCTATTGACGGATCACCAGTACTGCCAGACGGCACAGGCTGCCACAAACCATTTACATCTGTTAGCAAACCATCCCCTGATGTGGGCACCTGCCCGATGGGAAAGCTGGAGCTCTGAAAGTCGCTATTCATTGCAATTTTAGCTGTTACCAGCCCTGGCATGACGCCTAGAATAATTCCGAATATCAACGCCTTTTTCAACATCTTCATCCTCCTTTTTAAATAATCGAACTATAAAATATTGCTCTAAAACATGCTATTTGACCATCCATATTTTGTCCCTCCAATGATTAGTCCTTGTGTCAGGATTAAGTTCTTGTATTATTTCCTTTGCTACAGGAGCGCAATGTCCATCAACAAATGAAGTCATAAATCCCGAAGGATGACGGTTTGGAAAAAACCAGTCTCCTCGTTTCATTCCGAAAACTATCAATGGTTGTTCTTGCACCATTGCGTAATGATATGCTGATGGATAAATATACTCAACATCTCGTGAGTCTGTGAACATCATTACATCAGATGGCCTTTTCACGTCAATTATCTTGCGAGCCCGATTTGTAACCCAATCATATAATCCGTAGCCCGAGTCGTATGTCTGGGCATGTGCTCCCACCATATAAGCATAAGTTAGAACAGGTACCCCTTGACTTTCACCCATTCCGCTAGTACTGTTCTTGTTCTTTTCAGAAGGGCACTGCAATTTAATCCAAACCTTGTTATATGCCTGTTTCTCTTCCGGAGTTATGAATTGCCATATCTTGACTCCGGGTTGTTTGGTAGGGTCAAAATACGGTGTAAGCCTAGTAAACCACCCGTTCGTTTTATCCGGGCTGCCATTATTTGACCACCGTCCTGCTACGACCGAACCATTATTCGCCATACTGTACATTTGCATAACGGTACCAAACTGCTTCATTAAATTCATACACACTATCTGCCGTGCTTGCTCACGTGCCCTTTGGAGCGACGGCATGAGGATACTCAGTAACAATGCTATAATTGCTATTACTACAAGCAATTCTACTAATGTGAAACCAGTTTTTACTTTTTGCGTGTGAAACATCTGCATACCTCCATTCTTATAACAATATCAACCAAAATCTCTGCCTCAAATTGCTTCGAACATTGCCAATTTCCTTCCAGCCCAAACGCTGGAACTGCTTAACACCATCTCTCCTGTGTTAAACGCTGTGAATACAATGATACAATATTTAACCATCATATGTCAAGTATATAACTGAAACAATATCTCTATTTTTCCTTAAGCAGTTCCATAATTTGAATAGTGAACACCTCTTCGTTACTCCTGAAATATATAAACATGCCCTTTTTGCCTCAATAACGCGTGTCATGTCAAAATAAAAAGATGAGTTATCACGAAGGCAACTGTGAACACTATGATATCATTCTATCAAAATTTGCATTTTTCTTTTGAAATAATCTATCCATGATGATTAATCGCTTTGGCCATTAGCTTCGATTATATGTACCCGGTGTGTAAGCCTGTCGAGCAACGCCCCAGTGAGCCCCTCGGAGCCCAGCACTTCAGTCCAGCATGAACGGCAGATTGGTTGTCACAAATAATATTGGTGCGTTTATATGGCAGGATGACAACATCGAACAGTAATTCCGAACCTATTTTATTATAAGTGAAGCAATATTCGCCCAGACCGATGTCAATGATCCTTGCTGGCCGATCCTGGTTTCATCCTGGAACCAGACTTCGATAATTTGTCCGGGTTTTCCTGCCCGACTGTGTGGATAAAAGGGCGTCTTTAAGCTATTGATCCATTGCAGCGGCATAACAGTGTCTGTGGCCAGGATTTGGTTTAAGGCAGGCAAGCCCAAGGCTATAAACTTGACGATCGTAAGCGAAAGGTTGGTCAGGAAATCAGCCAACTTACCTCTGGTAACCATCCCCTGAGTGTCTCACGCTGCTCATCATTAAGCACGTTACTTTGTTGGTCAAATATTTCTTTGTCATACGGCAAGTCAACCAATAGTATTTCTAAAGCCTGAGCTAAATTGGCAGCATCACTTTTAGAAATTTCCTGCCCGTCATTACTATCATACGAACCATCCCAATCTTCAGACCCCCCTCACCATATCGTCATCGCTGTATTCTGCCGGACGAAAGCCATACTTTTTTCAAAAGTTGTTCCTACTTGTCCCAATCATATAACGAGCAACCTACCTTCATCTCTGTAGGGGAAGTTGAACTGTCAACCGCCTTGACAGTAGGAAATAAGATTTATCAACATGTTGATAAAGCAAGGCAGCTTTTGATTTGTGCACAAAAGATAGAAGTGGAGCCATTAAGGAGATTAAAGAGGAGAAAATTTCCAGCAAATGAAAAGAGAATCTTCCTTTCTCTTAAAGTTCAAGACATGTCGTCCTGAACACGAATGCCGACTCGTGTGTCGGCAACAACTACATGTTAGCGGCAAATTATACCGCAACATTAAAGGAAAGGAAGAAGAAAATGTCGGATTCATTAAAATCTCAAATGGACTCATCTAGTCTGGAAATTTCAGAATCATCGGAACCCCAGGTGGTCATCAACTTGGATCTTGATGCACTGCTGAATCAGTTTGGCGGTTTCAAACTTGGCACAGATCAGCAAGATGCCACAAGCCCAGAAGCAGAAAAGCAGCGAAAAGATGGTCATTTTGAAACCATCAAAACACAGTTACAAGCTGAAAACTATGTAGCACCGTTCAAAGTATATAGGGACGGTGACAAGCTTGTAATAATTGATGGAAGACATGAAGAATTCGAAGCAGCAGAATCACTCGGACTCAAGATAACCTACCAACTTTATGATTGCATAAAAAATGTTGATGAAGCCAAGTCTTTCATGATTCTGCAACTGCTTTCAAAGCCTAATTTCAGTGCGGCACAAAGAATGTTCATGGTTCTCAACCTTTCACATGTCTTCAGCACGAAAGGCAAAGCACAGCAAGGCACAAGAACAGATTTGAAACCTGATGTCTTGGAAAGCTTCAAACCCCATAATTCAAATTCGGAATGTGCTAAATTCGCCAATGTGGGTTTGGCTCGATGGAATGAGTTCAAGGCTCTTTGGAATGATCTTCAAAAGCCTGAAGGCAAATGCCATTTGGACAAAGAGAGAGTTAGGGATTTGCTCGAAGGTATTCGCACAGAGCAATTGTCAGTGCATGGTGCTTATGGCAAATTGAGAGATGCCCGCAAATCAAATAAGGAAAGAAACGATTTCAGTAAAAAAAATCCCTTAAAGGCGCCCGTAGCAGTTTCGGTTACGGCTGCGCCAGCCATTTCTAAAGCATCCGGTTCAGATAATGTTGCAACCAATAAGCACATGATGGTGTACCAGAATTTTGACCTCACCAAAAGATATGAAAATACTGTCTCGTGCGGAAACAACATCGATGTTCTCAAAGCATTGCCTGACAACTCCGTTGACATGTGTTTATTTTCACCCGATTACAATGTAAATCTTTCCTATAACAACGAATGTGTTCACCTGCATCTACAACAATAGCAAAATATGGCACACATCCAAATGCTTCACAAGCAGCTGTTGCTTTGTCAAAATTCTCGTTAGATATTGTGAGATAAGTAGTTTCTTTTCCAATATTGCGACTTCTACTTTTAACTGAAATACCCATCACCTCACCAGTGCATGTATTTTTGGCGATGATGTCAATACCCGTATGATCTACAAAAGCACATTCAAAACCGTATTTCGAAAGCCAGTAAAGCACAAGTGCCTCACCAAAATCACCTGTAATTTTTGAATGTCTTGAGCTTTTACTAAGTTCCATAATAACATGCTCTTTTTGGTTTATCACTTTTACCTCAAATCTAAAATACGATGCCTTCATATTTTGACGCACAGCCATGGCAACAATCATCACTGATAGTGCGATCCGAAATAAACTTCTGTTTGCAGTGTTTACAGGTAATCAACTCAGCTTCCCTTGATTTGAACCATCATGCGATCTATCATCAAGCTCTATTATCGATTTCTAGTTTGAACTTTGCACTTTCCACATTCATAGCACATATTTCGCTTTTTCATTATACCTGCTGGTGGAGTTTTATATTTCTTACATGATTTACTTCTTAAAGACGACAATGGAAGTTCCAAGAATTTGATAGAAATCTGATCCTCACCATGTGAATGTATAATTGTGCGTTCGTGCCTCTCTGCAAATGGAGCTTGAGCAGTAGATCCTCCGTATAGGCCACTATTTGATATTATAATATGTTGATACATATGATATCTTAATGCGGTTGCCATGTTGTCGAATAGGTCCACATTCTTATTGAGTGCCGAGATGATATAGCAGTTCGAAACATCTCTTAAATCCGCCGCCAAACGAATATCAGTTGCATCATAACATATTGATGCCGTGATTTTAAAAGGCTTGCAGCCTGGCCTATTTATGTCAACAATCCACTGGCATGGTCGATAACCTTCTAGCCCTATTATGTCCGCTTCATCTTTAGCAAGATGCTGTTTACCTTGTCTTAAAATATCTAATGACCAAGATTCATTCTGTTGATGAGGTATTATCCATATGCCTTCATTTACCAATTTATTTTTCTTTAACGAATGGCAATGATAGATCAAACCACCAAAAATAATGCATTTGTAGTTAATTGCTAATTTAGTCAAACTGTAAACATCTTCAGGATGGATCGATAATTCAGGCAGGACAATTAAATCAACATACTGTGAACCTAATATACTAGGCGTATGTGTCTTCCTCGCCCTAAACATTGAATCAATGCACTTGAGCACTGTCATGAAATGGTTTCTCTGTCTGTGACGAATAGCTTGGTCGTTGATTTCTGGAGATTCTTCCAGTTCTGATGGAGATGGCAAAACAGTTTGCACTAATGCTATCTTGAATCTGTTATTTTGTAATTGGCTTGTTATGGGAAATTCAATAATAGGTAGTAACGAGTGCTTAGCATATGTTTGGGTGAGTATTTTAACTCTCTCATTGATAAGTTTTTTGAATTCGTTAAGCGTTTTAAAATGAATGCCGAAAGAACTACGTATTTCCTGCCCTGGCCACGTTAATAGTATAGAGATTAGCTCAGTAATCCATGGCGAAATAGGAATGTCCGATGTACCAAGCCAACTTCTTCCCATAAACATGCCAAATTGCCTTCGATACCATGTTGTTTTGATGCCATAATACCTACGCTCAATAAGTTTCAGGCTTGGTTCTATGAAGCGATAGCTGCTATCCGCCATACCTGTAATTGCAGATCGCATAAGCTGACCTATGGCTTTTTTCCATCTTAAATTATCTGGTAGCCACTCTGATTGTTTAAATCTGATATCAGTAGTGCCTTTTCGAATCGATACACTTAAATCGCAGTCCTTACATGGATTGCAAATGGCATCCCAATCTTGAGATTCTAATATCAGATTGCTTGGTGATATCATATCCATTGATGACCAAAGAGATGGCCATACCTTTAGTATAGCTGTCACTAGTCTCAGTAAACCAACCTCATGGCGGAAGGGATTTAGTTCTTGATTCGACACATCTAACAGTGAAATAGCGTGCTGTATGCTTTTTTCTTTGGATGTTTTTATGTATGAAGATGCAATTGTTCTGACAGGCCCTTTAGAATATTTCCAAATAGTACTACTTAATTCAGGACATTCAGAAATGACAGTCGACAAGTAGTAATGGCGCATATCTGGAGATGATAAATTTTCCATTAATAGGCACAATGACTTTCCGTATTTTGCCCGATTACCCTGGATACGAAATCCAAGCAAAAGAAGAGCAAATGTGTTTAACAGTTCATCAGAACCACTATGCATTGGCATAGCAATACTATCAGATTTAAGTATTACGTGAAGAGACGAATAAATATTGGCATGTTTCAAATTGATGACAGGCTCGTCTTGTAACGCCAAATAAAGCAGTAATTGTTGCTGTACATACCATGGCAGCGTGTCTGCTTTAAGCATATCCCTTGCAAATACTGATAAGCTATTTCTGAAATCATCAATGTTAACATGGTCTCCACGAGGCAACTCTTCCGCATCATGCACAAAACCAATCTGGGTTGCTCCAGCTCGATATATTTCCGAAATACAATAGTAGCAGGTCATCTGAATATTCTGCGATCCTTTCAAATGTGTCTTGATCAAGTCCAAAACTGTTTTCAGCACTTGGTGGTTTGGGCAAATATCGAAAGCAATACTGAGTAATCTTATATTAGAGGGATCTTCTATGAATTTTGCTACTAACTTTCTTGCAATGATATCCATTTTAGCATCCACATCTGTTCTGGATATTTCTTTGGATGCTTGTTCGTCATTACTAAGAACTCTCACAAGGCGAAGGGTCTTTTTAAGACGATGAGCTGCAAATCTGCGTATTGTATCATTTTTTACATCAGGCTTTAAGTCAACCAAACGGATAATTTCATCATCATCTCGCTTCTTTCGAGTGGCGGCAACGTCTAATAGACCTTGAAGCGTTTCTGTCGTTTCCCAAGCTGTTTGAATATCCATTGGTCCAGATATTTTGTTTTGCGTATGTTCCATAGTCCTTGAAATAGGAAGCTTATTCTCTGTCTGCCAACTGCAAATGAATGAGGTTTTATCCCTGTTTACAAGAAGTCCAGGTGCATTCCGCAATAAGACTTTGTCACTCAACTGAATAAATTGATCGGTTGGCGGACTTTGATCAGACTTATCTGCGACAAGGATGAATCGCATATCATCCACATAGCGGCAATAATCATATACCACCCAATTAGTTTGAGGGATTTTAGTGTCTACCAATCCTGTTATTGCACGATCGAAATCTAATAAAACAATATTGGCAAAAAACCCTGATGCAACAAGGCCTTGTGGCAAAGCCAAAGGCTTACTACTCTCAATTTCCAGGGCGCTGCAAGACTTGATTGTACGTATGCTTTCGGAATCCCACCTCCAAGAAAACAGATTTTGGAAAAACCTAAAAAACTCAGAACATTCACTCTTTGAATGCATGTTAAACAAGGATGCCGTTTTTTCATGCAGAAGTTTTGTATCTACTCGATCAAAAAATTGAGACAAATCCATCTGCACCTCAATCCAACTTTTTCCTTTATTGATCAGATGTTTTTTCCAATAATCAGATCTGCTAATGAAGCGTCTATAATCTTGATAAAACTTGCTATAACAATCCATGTTGCCCCATCCAAAGTGAGCTTCATCGTTGTTCCACGTACAATGGAGTCTATTGCCGTAACTTACCATGCCTGTCTTTCGTATAGCATCATACGCTTGATCAGTTTTCCCCTGACGGGTTTCAGCAATGTCAGCAAGACACATCATACATGCCACAGCAAGTGTCTGCTCTCTGATTGAGACATGTGCCAAAGGCCTTAACCGGGCATTGTCCTCTTCTCGCCAACCCTCATTCTTAACATATTCCAGAGTATTGGCCTTTGGTGCAGGTACAAGTCTTATTTCTGAAGGTCGAAAGTTCTTATGCTCAATAAGCGACCATTCTTTCATCAAAAAAGGCAATCGAATTGTCGATGTATCAAGCTCAAGAGTGTCCGCATACCAGTTATGGCTCCGAACGTATTGTTGCGCCTTTTTCCATGCCTGAATCAAAATGTAATCCTTTTTTAACCATTTGATATCAGGCCCTAATCTTATATTTTGAAAATTTTCCAAGGTTACAAAGTCACTTTCGAATTTAAACGATTGGATTTCATGGTAAAGATTACTTGCAATTTGGCTATGGCAAGCCTAAAAGCGGACATGATTATAACTGTTAGTTGAATTGTGGGCAATGCAATACTGAATTTCTGTATTTACTAAAAATTTTTTCGTAACTTGGCGAAGCCATTTCCGTCATATCTATCGATACCTGGTCGATTCTGGTGCGTCTGGGTCGGGTCTGAATGAGTCGCAACAAAAAAGAGAAGCACTCTTTAAAGTACCTCTCTTTTTCTGGAGGAGGAGGAAGAAAATTGTTTCTAAAAATTCTACGCCATGAGTTGCCCATTGTTCAAAACCGATTTTTGCCATTTACTCAGCCTAGCAGATCATTAGGATCGCCTGCCTCATTCGCCCTCGTTCAGTTATAAAAAGCGATCCTGAGTCACCTTGGTAAGCCTGGGTGGCTCTGGATGGGGCGCAATAAAAAAGAAGCACTCGGTAAAGTGCTTCTCGTTTTAGGGGAGGAGGAAAACTCTTCTAATATCTTTACGCTACTTACCTTCTGCTGTTCATATTTGGGTACTAGAAGCATCCGAAAAGGTTTTCGTTTTCCGCTTTATGTTTTTATCCAAACTGAGTCTGATTGTGATCACAGATTAACTAGGACCTCCTGCCTGATTCATCCCTCATTTTTAATATCAAAAAATGTGTTTTAAAAACAAATCCCAGACAAGAATGGCACACAGTTGGCACTGGCTTCAGGAATGACAAGTACGCCCGTTTGCCGCCAGAGGACAAAATTCGCTCGTTTTTGAGCAGCTTGAGAGGAGGGAAACTGTTGTAAGTAATTGATGTTGAAGGAGTAAAGAAAATGGGCGATTAGGGACTCGAACCCCAGACCCCCTGCGTGTAAAAACGAAGCTCCTCTTGTAAGTTCCTGTCTTTAAATGAGTTATAAGCTGTTTTTGAGCGTAAAAACTGATTACCGACTCATTGCCGACTGGCTGCTAGTTCAATGCCTACTCACAACCCATTGATGATTTACGCTGGATTTACGCCCAAAATCAGGATGATGTAGGCTCATTTTAACCGATCTTCCCCCTTACCCATTCCCCAAACCCTCTCCAAAGGGTGAAATGACATCTTAGACCAGCGTGGATGATGCCGTATTCAGGGCAAATGGACGGCTGGCATGCATTCGAACTAGGAACCACCGTCACTCATGGCTCTTAGAGGTTGCAAAGGTTGTTAAGGGGGTAAAGTTTTCAAAAGTTTTTGACTATACGGCTTCTAGCAGTTTAGGTGTTTTAGGGAAAGTTTTTAGAACTCAACCAACCTTTCCAACCTTAACAACCCAAAATATTGAAAACTCATTAGGTCTGTGAGTTTGTACACAACTTGACGACCTGCAAGATTATTGTTGTCTTTTTCTGCCGTAAATAGGATAATATCCTCGACAATTGAATAATATGAAAGTTAGCTGAACTTTGTGAGCGTTCCAGTTGAAACTGCGAAATTTCAAAAAATCGGAAATGCACATGAGTCAGTGTCCGTTTGCCTTTGGCAAATCGGGCACTGCTTGCGTGTTCCGATTAGGCTTTCGCAGGCCTCAACTGGGCACGAGTGTAGCGGTGCCCTTTATTTTGCGCTTACCAATTTCATCATTTCCTAGGGTTCCGCTAACAACTTGAATTAATGCAGCGTGTTGCTGCATATTTTAGCAGGAGAGAAGAAAATGGTAAAGTTGACAATGATTATGTTCGTTATGGTATCTGTTCCGGTCTTTGCCGGGATAGATAACGGTTTAGTGCTTCACTATGAATTCGAAGGCAATGCCAATGATAGTTCAGGACATAGCTTCAATGGCACCGAGATAGGTGGTCTTACCTATGTTCAGGGAGTAAGCGGATATGCAGGCAGTTTTGATGGCGTGGATGATTATATCGACATCAGCACAAGCTTGGGCGGCTACTCAGCTTTTTCGCAATTCGCCTGGGTCAAAATCAATGCTCTACAATCCTCCAGCAGTTTCATTCAAACATCCAATTGGTATGTAGATGATACGCATGGCAATGATGGTGGTTTCGATTTGGCAGTTGCGGCGGGGAGTTATGTTAAATCATGGATCAACCAACCAGACAGAACAGCTGACTCGGAGATCGCAAATTCGCATGTAGACTTAAATCAATGGTATTTTGTTGGTGTTACATGGGATGGTTCTACTCACCGCATGTATCTTAATGGAACCGAAGTAGCAAGTTCAACATACACCGGTTACATGGGTACTTCGGATAAGAATTCACTAGTTGCGGCCAAACACTATGGTGATGGGCTAACAGGATTTCTGAATGGTAACATCGATGAACTTCGGATTTACAATCGTGCATTGAATACCCAAGAGATTGAGCAGTTGTACACCATCCCTGAACCCGCTACCCTGCTACTGCTATGCTTGGGAGCGGTGGTATTGAGACAAAATCATAAATACTAGAAATCGTGAAAATGGGCAAATATATCGCTATTGCTGTCGTATTGTTTGCTCTACTTCCGGTCATGGCTGCTATGTTGGGACCACTTTTCGTTCCGGTCATATTTGGGCTGGTGATTGTATGGGCAGTGCTGTACCTGTGTTTTCTTGTTATAAAGTGGCTTTTCAGGTTATTCATGTAATTCTTGAAAGTATAGAAAATGCGTCAGACTTTCCTGCTCGTAATCATGTGCAGTTGTATGCTCTCTATGCTTGGTGGAGGATGTACTTACACCGAGAACAAGGACGAACTGGCCGCATGGGTGAAAAGCTCTATAGAAGAGCACATAGCCAAAGACCCTGATTGGGCAGGTTTAGAGGTGGTGGAAATAACATTGGTGAGAGAATCGTTGAACAAATTCAATGGGCTTGCTGAATTCCGATACGATGGTGAAACAGAGTACACAAATGTTATCGTCACTGTTGATGGCGACAGCAAAATATATCAGTGCGAACCTCCCCGAAAGTTGATTATAAAGAGATTAGCTACTTTGGGTAGTTCAGTCAATTAATGCGATCGCAAATTATTTTCACAAGAAAGGAAAATTTATGCCTTCGGCTTTAGCAGTATTGTTCACAATATTACTTCTAGGTTCGTGTATTTTTATTGATGCACTTGCAGAAACAATGCCATTTGTTACCTATGCAATGATATTTATAAGTATAGTATGGGCTGGCATCGATGCATCTAGCATTGAATTGAAGAAATATAAAAACAGCGTAGCCTCAGGGCCGGTTATGCTGGTAATTGGAATGCTCTTGTTATGGCCGATAGTTTTCCCGGCATATCTGGCAGCAAGGTACAGGATAAAGAAAGTTAAGGCAGAGTTGAAGAATGGTACACTGACGCAGAAAGCAATTAGCCCTAACAATCAACTTTGCAGTACTTGTGGCAAACACATTGGTGAAAATAGTAATTTTTGTCCTTTCTGTGGTGTTAGATCAAATTCCGCCACGGAATGTCGCTCTGCTGATACTAATGGCACTCTGTCACAGATTGAAAGACTGGCTGGATTGAAAGACAAGGGGATTCTAACGGAAGATGAATTCAAAAACGAAAAACAAAAGCTATTGAATTCTGCAAGATAGTATACTACTGAAGATTCCTGAATCAATTAGGTGCTGGATGCACTACAGGGTAGGCGCACATAATTATAGCAATCGGACCAATTATAGCATTTAACTATTGAACAGGGTGACTTTCAAACGCAGGGGATTTCTTACTATGCTCCCTGCCAGATGATGGTTTTCATTATTCCGGGGATTCAGTCACGTTGGTGCTTTATACTTGCCTATATTTTCAAAGTTATTGAACATTATTGGACAAACTGGTAGAATCAATGTTTTAGAATTACTCTTATAAGTGTTGATGGAAAATGCCTGAGCAGATAAAACACCAGAACTCGCCGCTTATTCCTAGTGAGACGCTTATCTCTGAGATTCTCACCAGACTCAATAAATTGAAAGCGATAAAAGAAAAGTTTGGTCAAACAGCCTGGCCCTCGTATATAAAAAAGAAAACCACCAAAACGGCAATGAACATAACGGAGCTTATCAATGTAGCATCTGAGTTTGGTGTCTCATTAAGTAAAGAGGAAGTGATCAAGCTTTTCCCGAATTTCGACCAAATCAGCTCTTTAGTCACACTGGATAATATACGTGAGCAGACTAAAATTCCATGTATCCACATCAGAATACCACCGCCACCGGCGGGAGAAGAATCGCTGAGGAATTTTGTTGATTATGTAGAGTCCGCCTTAAAACAAAAAATTGAGACGGCTCAAGGTGAATGGTGGGACAAGCATGTACGACCGTTGATAGATGAAATTGAGCTAGAACTTTTCCCATATTGGCCGTACTTCATACATTATGGCACTTGGCGAGGGATGGAACGTACTTTCATTCGAATGACAATCGAATCGAGAGAGCTTGAAAAATTGTCGGAGGTAATCAAAGAATTTGAAAAATTCAAGCACATGTCTGCCAATCTGAAAGCCAGTGGCCAAAATGTAGATGTCATAGACAAGCAAGAGACTCAGCCACTTGCAATACTGAATGAAGGTGAATGGTCTAACGCTATGTCAAAAAAAGAAATAATCGCAGTGTTGGGCCTAGGTAGCTATTCTAAACTAAACACTTTCTCTAAAAACCATCCGCTTAAGCAAGCAGGAAATCGTCAATTATGGCAGATTCGAATTGACGACATGGACAAGAACATGCGTCAAAAATTCAAAAAAGCCTGATCAAACTGCCTCAAACTCACCAAAACTGGTCAAAACTGATCAAGACTCCGCCTTCAACCACTTTCTTGTAATTTGAAATTAGGTAGGCTCTAAGCCAATCAAATTTTATCTGAGTCTACTACTATTTACAGGAGGTGTTTATGACCAGGTATGAGTGGTTCTTACAAAAAGTTCGTAATCGTGGGGATTGCCTCAGCGTCGAGGAACTTGCCGCTCGAGCCAATGTGGGCGAGGAAGTGGCACGGTCTGCTCTACGTCACGTTGAACCAGTTAGGCTGGGATGCTACTTGGAGAACTGCGTCTATCCAGCTAACGAGGGCATCGAGGCAATCAAACATTATACCAAGACCGGAGGGGCGACTAGATCATGAATATGTTGTTACAAGCTGAATTTCTGGTGAAGCAGGGTTGGTATATAGTTCCCATATGGTCTGTAGATTCTAACGGGCATTGTTGCTGCGGGAATTCTAATTGTACATCGTCAGGCAAACATCCTATAGGGCAATTAGCACCCAATGGACTCAAGAACGCCTCTGATGACCTTACAACTATAAAGAAGTGGTTAGAGTCTATCCCCGATATCAATCTCGGCGTCTGCACCGGCACAGACAGCGGTATCATTGTGCTTGATATCGACCCTGTTCACGGCGGCGAAGAGTCACTTTCAAAGCTCGTCTCCACTTATGGCCCACTGCCGCAGACTGCAACAGTTACGACCGGCAGCGGCGGCAGACATTTCTACTTTAAACATCCCGGCCATGCGGTAAAAAACTCCGCCAGCAAGCTGGGGGCGGGAGTGGATATCAAAGCTGATGGTGGATATGTAGTAGCTCCGCCCAGCATGCATAAAACAGGAAAGTCGTATGAATGGTCGGCGTCGCCGGACACAACGCCTGTCGCACCAGCCCCTGATTGGCTATTGAATCTAGTCAAAGATAAGCCTGTCGCAAAAACAACGCCTACGACAAGTATAGCTCCGGTAACGCCCATACCACAAGGTGAGCGTAACAATGCCCTCGCTTCGTTCGCCGGGACACTCCGCAAACGGGGTTTGGTTGCAAGTGAGATTGCGGAAACTCTAATGGTGCTCAATCTCAG
>Ga0154577_1003_pt1 | contig 43683 bp, 35 predicted proteins | sample RifGroF2_FD_116006 | JGI IMG/M metagenome (GOLD analysis project Ga0154577, IMG submission 116006) | Planctomycetes bacterium GWF2_42_9
AGCTCTTAATCTGGTCATCATCTTTGTCATCCTCAACACTTAAGTGTTGATTTTTTTATCGGTCTATCCGACCATCGCAACTCCTTCAATCTTTACCTGTTCTTTTAATCGCTTCATATTCAAATAACATGCCGTGCTCCATTTTGTACCGGCTATATGACGCAATCTTGCTGCCGAAAGCATCAATGCACTATTGCCATCAGGGAAGCTGCTCGTCTGCGGATCTCTTTCATTAATGGTTGCCTATAGTGCAAAAGCAAGTCTTGCGGGTCAGTTTGAAGACCACATCAGTATCATTACAGCCGCAGGCTAACTATCCAAGCGATATATTCACATACGCATAACACCTTTAATGGCATGATGTTAAGTTGAATATATTTAAGAGAATTCCTTAAAAACTCTGAAAGGTTAAGAATTTTTCTTGACAATAAACCATGGTTTAATTATGATAATAGCTATATAGCATTAAGATATAGGTAACATATATAGCAAAAGGCAATATTTTTAGATTGAAATATTGAATAAAATTATCAGGTAGTTCTTTAAGAAGTAAATGATGCCCCTTAACTATGATGTTACTTACTGTTGGTTGTGGTTTTGTGTTGAGAAAAAGATAATTCTTAGTATAGACGCAGCAGCGGCTGCATGTTGCAGCCGCTGTTTATTAAACCTGAGTTTTTAACAAGATCTCTTTTTTAGAAAAAAGGGAAATATACCGGGTGGGAGTGAGAAATGAAGCAGTTTGGGTTTATATTATTTATTTATATTTTTGCAGTAAATATTGTTGCTGGTGCGTCAGTAGATATTGCACCGCCAATATGGAGAGGTGGTTTAAATTCGACGTTTCAGCTTTGGGACTTTGGCGCCAATATTAGAATGCCTGTCCCTGATTTGGTTAATAATTGCTTTGGTGAGCCGTCATTAATCGTTGTTCCAACAAAACCTTGGTTTTCGAGTTGGGGCGGGCATCAAGGCATATGGCATCTATCCGGCGCTATATCAGTAGAGATACCAAATAACTCAGTTGAAAATCTTTATAAATTGATACAAATACAATTTGTTTGGGCAAGTGAAGATGGCTCAAGCACGCCTTGCTTTTCAGTAGAAGCGAATCGGCTTGATGGAACAATGATACCAGAAAACGATATCGTTCTTCTCAGCCAGAGTAATACATTACTTGAGCCAACGAATGTTTCTGAAGCAGGGGAATATTGGTATCATACAACTGCTCTTTTTAAAGTACAGCCAAATCCAGCCATTGAAACTGTTAACATTGGGAGTGCAATAATGGTTGATGCTCTTGTAATCGATACAATTTGCATTCCTGAACCGGCTACAATGATCTTTTTTACGATTGGAGTCTTTGTAACTCTAAAAAAACGAAATATATCTAAAATGATGCAATAAAAAGTGTTTGACAATAAAGAAGAAACGTGTATAATAATTGCTATATAGCATTAAAATATATCAATTATATGTAGCGAGTTAAAAATATGGTACAAAGCATAGTTAATACAAATAAGAAAAAGAAAATAGCTCCTCGATATGAGCAGATTGCGAATGATATTCGGAAAAAAATCAAAGATATCGAACCGGGTGAAATGCTGGCACCAGAAAGAGATTTGGCAGAACACTATTCGGTCAGTTATATGACTATGCGAAAAGCAATCGATGTTCTCGCTAAAGAAGGATTTATAAAGAGATATCAAGGCAGAGGCACAATAGTCAACAACAGACTTAGCGTTGGTGAAATCGCGGTTGTGGTTCGTCCCAAGCTTTTGGATATACATTCTTCGCCGTACTACCAACTTGCAAGCAATTTATTGATTGAAAATATACACGCCACAAATAAAAGCTGGCAAGTAAAACTTCACCTGGGCAAAGCAACAATGCGAGGTGAAGAATTTCCCGAGACATTAGATTTGTTGGCTCCAGAAGTGTTGCACAATTTAAGAGGGGTGTTCACTTTCAATCCTCTTTATGATTTGTCAAAGAAACTTGAGCAGTCTAATGTGCTTGTAATTTCTATGTCACTTGGAGATAAATTTGGAAAATATCAAGTTGGTTTCAATCAGGCGGATGTTTTTAATCTCGGACTAGCTCATTTTGCGGAAAGAGGGTGCAAGTCGATCGGCTTAATAGGCCATAAAAATTATTTGGGCATTGATGGCATTGCTTACGATTCTAAAGTGCATTTTTTAGAACAAGTCCATACTAACAAACTGGAAACTCGTGCAGAGTGGATTCTTTGTCAGGAGGGTGATAGATTTGAGAATAATGGGTATGAGATGTTTATGCGACTTTGGAATCGACCACAGCATCCTGATGCGATTTTGATAACGGATGACGTTTTGTGCCGTGGTGTGTTACGTGCTATCCTGCAACTAGGAATCAAATTGCCCGATGATCTGTGTTTAACGACCTATGCAAATAAAGGGGTTGAAATTGCATATCATCGAGATTTAACAAGGGTGGAATACGATGTTCCAAGACAAGCCGCAGTAGCCTGTGAGATGATGTTTAGTTTAATTGAAGGTAAACCAATAACATCACAGGATTCGATTATTGTTTTGCCAGGTAAACTGGTTGTTGGCCAGACGACATAAAAGCTCTTTGAAAAAAGAAAAGTTATCTTGAACTCATGTCAGACTAATTTTCCGTTTGAAAAGAATATCCATGAGTTTTTAGACAGGTATTATATAAAAAGTAAACCGGCAACACATTTGCGACATGAAGCCGGTTTACAATAAACGAATTTAGTAAAAGTTTTTGAACCTTCACCAAACACGCATATGCATATTAGCTTTACACATCATGATATGCAACTCAAAAATTTGGTGCAGGAGAAAGGAAGGTGGCTGCATCACAAAAAGGATATTTCGGCCGCTGGAATCAGCGAGAATTATCGTGTTAGTTCAATGTAAGTATTAATGTAATATTGAATGTAAAAACTTTTTGAATTTTGGAGGATTATTTATGATGACGAAGAAGCTTTTAGTTGCGTTAGTTGTAATGGCTCTGGTTGGCTTGGCAAATGCCGAGACAGTAATGCTTATAACAAATGGAGCGCCGGCTGGCGTTGTTGATACTGTTGGGACTACATATCCAACAGGATTGCCTGGCGATATAATTCCGGCAGGAATGGAAGGTGTCTATAACGCAAGTACTTACCGGATAGAAGACGCTACAGCTCCGATGCAGGATGGCAGCGGTGTACAATATCAAATTCATCCAGGAGCATCTTGGCCGAATGCACAAGGCGTGGAGTGGACCGGCGGACCAATACTTACCGGCAGCTATACTATAGAAATGTTGATCAATCCTGATTATACGCATGGTCAAGCCCAGACTGGTGAATGGGGCATATCATTCGGTACAACATGGCGTTCTGTCTTGATGAGTACAGAAGAAGGATGGGAAACTGGCGAGATGGTTATGTGGATTGACCAGACTACAGGTAAGGTTACATTCCAGCCGCAGTCAGGTTCAACCTTTGGCGATATTACCTCTTCCATAGCTCTCCAGGAAGGCGATACGAAATTAGGAGGACCATGGTACCATTTAGCAGTAGTAGTTGACCGAGCATTGGGTACAACCGAAATGTTCATAAATGGCAACTCTGCAGGTACCGGCATAATCCCGAATAACCCTGATGATGTTGACATTAAACTCTCTTTGGAAGCTATTTGCGTTGGCGGTCCATTAAACCAATATCCGCAGTGCAACTTTCAGGGCATGATGGATGCATTTGCAATCAGTGATGTAGCGTTAGCTCCAGCAAACTTTGTATTACCAATAGTACCAGAACCAGCGACCATTACTTTGTTAACAGTTGGTCTAGGAATGATCATTAGAAGAAAAAGAAGCTAATCTTCATAAACTTCCTAAGTGGCTGGAAATATTCAGCCACTTAGGGATTTCTAATAAAGTTATTAAATAATAAAATGCAGTTAGGAACTGTGAGGGATAAATATGAAAATGCATTTCAAATATGTTCTAATAGTTTTTGTTTTTGCAGGAGGATTTTTAGCTGCCGATGTGCAAGCACAAACTCTCTATTTTCTGAATTTTAATCATGGTGCGCAATCGCCTGCTCCCGACCCTTACACTGCCGGAACTGGTGAGACTATCCCAGCAGGTATTTCTGGCCACCGCTTAAGCACAGATAGTAACTTAATAGATGCTACTTTAGGTGCAGGCGAAGGAGGACAATCTCTGTCTCAGAAGTCAGGAAGCATCAATCTGCGGGAAGGCTATGAAAGACAAGGTTATATTTTCGACTTTACCGAACCCGTAGCTGATATGAATATGGCGATAAGTGAATATACAATAGAAATGTTGATAAAGCCTGACCTTAGCGGACCGTCAAATCTTAAAACTGAGCATGCCACACTTTTAAACAGCAGAGATTGCAATAGTGCTCTAGCTACGAAAGGCACTGTGGTTTTAGAGATGGACCAAAATGATATTGATGCAGGACGGATACATTATTATCCAAATATTTTTGATAGAACTGCTGGAAGTTTGCATTCAAGGGAACGGCTCAAATCTGATCAATGGTACCATATTGCGGTGGTTCTGAGGTCGAACTTGTCTGGTGGACCGCAAAGAGCAGAATTGTGGATTAACGGCCAACTTGATACTACAAGCGCAGATTGCGGCGGATGTACTCAAAATTGTGGTAGCATATGTACACAATCATACCCGGAAACTTGGGAAACTCAGGGTATATTTACATTAAAATCCCATTTTAGTATCGGCAGTCCCTTCCAGGATATTTATGATCCTTACTCATTGAAATCACCGGATATTAATGATGTAAATGGCCAAAACTGGAAAGGCGAAATCGACTCTGTTGCGATCACTGATGATGCTTTATATCCTAATGGGTTTCTTCTTCCCACACCTCCTTGTTATACTTGGTCAAATGGCGATCTCAATTACGATTGTGTAGTAGATACTACGGACTTTGCAGGTGTTGTTAACGATTGGTTAAGATGTACAAACGCAGGACAAACAGGCTGCTCAACATGGCCTGATCCTAATCACGTAATTCCGCATGGTACAGTCGTTATTGATGGCGATATATCTGAATGGGCAGGAGCAACATGGATTCCAATCGATAAGCCCGGACCTCGCCGTCCCAGTGATCATCAAAATGGAACTATCAGTCAAGGCGCCCCGTCGGATGTAAGTTCAGCAGTAATGGCGCTTCGCTGGGAAGGGAATGTAGTTTATGCGGCTGTGGTTGTAGTGGACAATATATGGGTATTCAGAGATAGTTATACTATTCCGACTTGCGGTGATATGCTTGAAGTTTATAGTCAGGGCAGCGCTCTTGGAGGCTGGTATTATGCTGAAGGTCCCAGTTCTATATCATATCAATGCAGCTTTGCACAGCATTATGTTATGGGGCCAAATACGGTCGGCGGCTCATGGGCGGGTTTCCACATGCAAGATCAAAGCAAATACTGGTTATATAAGGAAGGCGACCCTGAATTTGATGAGACCGGCTTCCAGTACAAAATTACAACAAATGCTGCTGAACATAAAATTATTTACGAAGTTGCAGTTAAACAGTTTGATCGTTATGGCGGAATTAATGGCGAACCAAATCAAGTATCCGTGCTCTATCCGGGTAAAGTAATAGGTTTCGATGTTAGTGTCGGCTCCCGCACTACAACCGGAACATTAGCGAGTAATTATAAAGCACTGGTAGAGGCTCTAAATCCTAACTCTTGGGGATACTCTGATTACTATTCTGCCGATCTGTTCCAAAAATGGAGACTTGGTGGAACAGATTGCGGACAGGGTTACCATCTACCAGAAGATATTTCAGGGCCTGGCGGTTTACCAGATTGCGTTGTCAATATGTATGATTTTAGTAAATTCGCGTCTGATTGGTTAAAGACAGTCAATTATTAACACTTTCGTTATTAAAAACTCAGCTCTGGTTTCTTTTGAGTAAAGGGAAACCAGGGCTGAAAAACCTTTTTTTGATGGTGGTGACATATGTTGAAATTACGGAAAAATAGAAACGGTTTTACCTTAGTAGAATTGCTCGTCGTTATCTCGATAATAGCATTATTATTAAGCGTCCTTATGCCTGCATTAAGCAAAGCGAGAGATTCTGCTTACAAAGTGTCTTGTCTTTCTAACGTTAAGCAAATGGGCTACGGTGTAGGTGTATTTGCCAATAATTGTGATGGTGTGGTACCTACTTTCGCAGGTACGCCAACAACATGGCTCGGATATAATGAAGATGACGAAAATTTTGATACTTCTGATCAATTATGGTACTCATGGATAGGATTGCTCCAGCCTTATATTACCGGAAAGCCTTTGGATATAAAGAAAGGATACGACTCTAAATTATGGATATGTGCATCAGATAAGGTTTCACCGGTAGAATCGGAAACGGTGTACAATCGTGTTGTAAGTCGTAATTGTATATCTTATGGCATAACTGCCTCGCTATATACTGCACCGACTTATCCTGCTGGTGATAATACTGGAAATGGAACATGGAAAGATGGTACGCGATTATATGATGTAAAACAACCTGCCATGAGGATGTATCTTTCAGAGCATGGGAAAAAGTTTCCTGCGCCTCCAAATGGAAACAATGCAGAGATATGGCGGACGCCATGTGTTAGTTGGGGATATCCAACTTATGAAAAGTATATATCAACAAACAGACTATTTGGTGCTCCTGGAATTTATCATGGCGGTAAAAACCCCGTCTCCAGTACGCTTTTTGCGGATTTCCATGCTAAAGCTATCGCTTTTGATCAGATAGCTGATCCTAAACATTCAAATCCATGTAATCCTGCAGGAATCGATTTGTGGTATTATAATAAATGGTCGTTAGTGTCACGGATTCCAGGCCTTTCGTTAGATAAGGATCCAACAGGCCGTTATCCATAAGAAATAACTAAGCTACAAAAGCAGCAATAGAACGATGAGACGATATCTTCGGGTTCCTGCGAATTATTCTAAAATGAAATTGATTATGGAAGCAGCATGGCGATTATGGGTGGCAGGAATAACCTTACAATCGTTGATTGTAGGTTGTCTACTACTATGGCCAACCCTTAAAATAATTCGATTAAAATATTCTGCAGATGGCCTATTCTTGGGTGATGTTATTACGCCAGGTAGGAGGAGCGTTTTCAAGGGGGATAAAAGACAGGAAACCATAAATACAATTCTTTATGGCAATTCATCGGTATCCCTTTCAAACAACAGTAGTATAAAATTGGCAGCCGGTGATAGAATCTTTCTTCGTTCCAGAACTTGATTCAATTACTTTTAGATGAGGCTCACTATGAATGAGATGAAACTTATAATTTATGGAATTTATTCGCAGCTAATATTATCTACCTGCGTTTTTGGGGTGATTAATGTAAAAGATTATTCCGCCAAGGGAGATGGCATTACTGATGATACAAATGCCATTCAAGCTGCTTTTGATGCTCAACGCGAAGGGACGAAGAGCACGGTTTATTTTCCTGCCGGGAATTATTTAGTGAGCGATACGTTGAAAATGTATATGCCGGATGTGAGCGGCGAATCATTTCTTAATACAAAAATTATTCAGCAGCAAAAAGATAAAGATATTTTTAATGGTGAATATGCATGGCGGGGACAAATAAGAAATTTGACATTTATTGGCGGCGCAAAGCAGTTGAATCTGCGAAATATCCGTACTGACCAGGGAATGATGTGTGTTGAGCAGTGCAGTTTTACAGATTCTTCAGATTTTGCGATTTATATGGCGCCGCAAAGCAATCCAATGCATTTTATAATCAGGGAATGCCATTTCGGCAACTGTGCACAAGTATTATATACTGTTTGTGACTGGACGACATTCAGCGATTGCTGGATTACAACAGCGCGTATGGAAAACAAAGCCGCCATTGAGGCTCGCGGGGATAAACTTCTTTGCGAAAATATTATCGGAGTTCCGATAGTTACCGGGAAAAATGACCGATGGATAGATTTTTACGGAAGTGAAGGCGGGAATCTGCTTACTTGTAAAAACTTTCGATTTGGAGGCGAGTTTGGAGGTACTACACCAGTATATAATTTCACAAAATTGGATAAAAACATGGCCGGCGGTGGTATTGTATTGGAAGATTGCCGCATCAGTGCCGGAGGAGGTGTAAAAAAGTGTGCCATTTATTGCGAAGAGATACCGAACATGATTGTGATACAGAATTGTGTTCTTCATGTTCCGGCTTTAATTTTATCTCCCAAGATCAATTTATCTGAATATTTTAAAAATATTCCCGAAGGTTTATTATATTATGATTTACTTGGAAACGTTTCTTTGAGCCGTAATAATGCTCAAGCCATTTCCTTAATGGATGCCGCTAAAAGCAGAGATACTTCACCTGAAGCAATAGCGGGACAGTTAGACAGCCAACAAACACAAATCGCACTTAAAAAAATAATTACAAAGATTGAACAACTTGAAGACCAATTACCTGCTGATACGCAGTTCAATGGTCACAAGATGAAAACAGATAAGTTTGAATATATCGATATAAATTTGAATACTCATATATGGGATATGAATGTTTTGATGTCTCCTACCGTTCATTCAAACAATGAATATATGGAAATGGCACAGCTTGGAGATGATATAGTCTTTATGCGTCGTGCACCTGGATTGTGGCCAAGTGTTATTGTACGTGATGTGGAAGTTGATGTTGAAAAAACTCCTTTTATTAGTTGGAGACAAAAAGATCCCGGCAATAATCCCTTACCAAATGAATATAAACTCAGGAATGAGACAAATAAGTTAGACCCTAATATTATTATGCCGAGCGGTTATGCAATAAGAGTATTCAATCATCAAAGCCAAGAATCAGTATTACTGCATGAGATTCATACTCCTCCGTGGTATGACTATCGTGCTTATGATTTACGTAAAGCATTAAGTATCAACAAGGGTAAAGTGTTAATTGATATCATTTATTATCCTCTTGGTGTCTACATTACAGGCCGTCCCGGAAGCGGTCATGCAATACCTCCGGAATATCAAATCATTGATTTTATCAGACTCGAAAGTGAGTGAAAAGATAATGTATGTGAAAAGTGCAAAAACTACTATGTTAAATTATAATGAAGTTCACAACGGCACAGGTGATAAGCTTTTATTTAATCCTAATTCGGTTAATTATATTCTTCGGTACTATTTTCCATATTGGTCGGCAGAAAAGAAAATAAAAGAGGTAATAGAATTTTGCGAAACAACAGGTACTAAATATGTGATGTTTGTATGTGGATACCAGCACATGGGCTGGAATATGATACCTTTGGACGTGGCGCGACTTGAGACCGAAAAATTTATCTATGCACGTAAAGAACTTGAAAAGCATGACATAAAACTTGGACTCGATATGGGGGTGACTTACGGGCATCATCAGAACCGCTGGGACCATAGAGATAAATTTCCAGACATCAAATATTGGAAGACAGATATTAAAGGCCATGCTGATTACAGCAGTCCGTGTCCGGAAGACATTAATCTTAAAAAACATGTTAAACAAGTCTATCAGATTTACGCTCATTGTGAGCCTGAATACATATATATTAATGATGATTTGCGTTTTGATGTGTCAGATAATATGTGGGGATGTTTTTGTACTAAACACATTACCTTATTTTCGGAGCTTACCGGTAGGCAGTGGAATTGCGAAGAATTAAAAAATGCTCTTTACGGAGACCATAATATTCGCAAGCAATGGATACAAATGCTTGGAAAATGCGTTGTAGAATATGCTCGTGATTTAACAGTTGCGATTCATGGAATTAATCCAAAGATTAGAATGGGTATGATGGTTCCAACTGTTCACCTTTTGCCGATATTTGGCCATCATTTAACAAATGTCCTGGATGCTCTTGATGGAAATGTAAAGCCTATAGTTAGACCTTGCATAGGTCCGTATCAAGATAGTAATCGACGTGAGATTGCAGGTGGTATTATCTATATGGAATTGGTCAAGCATTTTCTTACCAATAAAAATGTGGAATATACTCCTGAAATTGAAACTGCACCGTTTACCAGATTGTCCAAAAGTATGACTGTGGTTAGATTTCACATAGCTCAAGCGATTTTGAATGGTATGACGAATCCTGCAATTGCTCCAGCCAGCTATGTAGGTGATCCGGTAGATATAGAACCTGAATATATTAAAAATCTTCCTGTAGATAAGTTGTTCTACGATAGTCTCTGCAAGATGGGATTTAGCACTCCGGGAAACAAAAAAGGTATTCAATTGGTATATGATTTTAATTCAGCTAAAGAGTCAAAGGCAAAAATAAAATCGCCTCATGACCTTGCATGGTCATCGTTTGTAACTGCAAAAATTCTTGGAAGTCTTGGTATTTGCTATACGCTTGATGAATCGCCTGTAAAATTAATAACGGGTAAATTATTCAGTGCCATTTCTAAGAAAAGGATTGAAGATATTCTAAAAAAGGGAGTAATTTTAGATGCTGAGGCCGCAGAGGCACTAATCGATTTAGGGTATAGTTCTGATATCGGCATAAATATTGGGAAAGAGCCTGAATATTGGATGGCGGAAGAGTGTGTCGACGCAGAGTTCAACGGCATATATAAAGATACATACATACCGCTCAAAGCAATAAAAGATTCAATTTATAAGTTGCTGCCATTCGAAAATGCAAAAGTTATTTCTCAAATTGTTGATGCCGACCGCCAGCGGGTATGTTCTGGTATTGTTTTGTATCAGAATTCCCGTGGAGGCAGAATTGCTATTTTACCATATTCAATATCTGCTGATGATGGCGATAATCGCCATTTATTGTGCTATCAGCGAAGATATATGTTTAGAAAAATAATTGAATGGATGAATGCAGATGTTCTGCCTGTCTTTGTAGAAGAGCCTACGGATTTTCTTGTTCAGTGCTGGGATAACGGCCAAGTGCTGACTGTGTGTCTCACTAACCTTTCCTATGATTCATTTTCTGAAGTAAAGGTCATATTTACTCATAAAGAAAAACTACACTTTGATGAGGCAGTTTATGTATCTGATAATGGCACATTGAATAAATTGCAAATTTCCCTTATTCAATCAAACGAAGGGGATGGTCATATTTGTAAAATAAAACATGAGTTTAGTGCTTTCAGGCCTCTGATAATGCGCATACCATATGTGTAGATGGAACTATTAAATTACATATAGAAAGAAATTAAATGAATTTTGATTGGATTGACTGGTCTATAGTTGCGGGTTTTCTGCTTTTTATAATAGTTATAGCGAATTATACCAAGCAATATACAAAAACCGCCAGCGGCTTTATTGCAGCAAATCGGTGTGCGGGAAGATATTTGCTGACTATTTCTGAGGGCATAGCGTCTGTGGGAGCATTTGGTCTTATCGCTTGTTTTCAGGAAACTTATCAGGCGGGCTTTACACACATCTGGTGGAAAAATATTGGAGTTCCTATTGGACTGGCTATTGCCTTATCCGGGTGGGTGATTTATCGGTTTCGACAAACACGTGCCCTGACATTAGCAGAGTTTATGGAACGAAGATACAGCAAGCGTTTTCGGATTTTTATGGGGCTTCTAATATTTAGTTCAGGGGTGCTTAATTTTGGGATTTTTCCTGCCGTCAGCAGTCATTTTTTTATCCATTTCTGCGGGTTACCTGAAACAACTTCAATCATGAATTTCTATATTCCAACCTATCCTTTGGTAATGGCGGGATTATTGCTTATATCTCTTTATTTTATATTTATCGGCGGCCAAATAGCAGTAATGATAACAGATTTTGTGCAGGCTTTTTTCTGCTATATTGTATTTATAATTATAATTTCTTATATTTTTGTCTCGCTGGGATGGAAGCCTATTTCTGAAGTTTTAAGTATGCCGGAAAATGTTCATATGGTTAACCCTCATCAAGGCAAAAACATTCCAGATTTCAATGTTTGGTATTATATAATGCTAACGGTGTTAAGTTTATATCAGACCAGGGCATGGCAGGGTACGCAGGGTTTTAATAGTGCTCCATTAACCCCGCATGAAGCAAAGATGGGAGGCATAATAGGAGCGATAAGGGGTTTGAGCCTATCTTTGCTTGTGCTTATTCTGCCAATCGCAACATATACGATATTGAAGCATCCTGATTTTGGTTTTATTGCTGATAAGGCCAATAACGTTCTAAACAGCGTACCGGATAAGGAAGTTAGAGGGCAAATAGTTGTACCGGTTGTTATGAGTTATTTTTTGCCGAAAGGTTTGTTGGGTTGTTTTGCGACAGTGTTTTTGGCAGCGGTTATAGGTAATCAAGGAACCTATCTGCATTCGTGGGGAAGTATTTTTGTGCAGGATGTAGTTATGCCGTTACGCAAGAAACCTTTCACTAATAAACAACACATGCTTTTTCTGAGACTGGCGATTGTCGGAGTTTGTGTTTTTGTTTTCTTTTTTAGTCTCCTGTGGCATCAGACAGAAGCAATTTTGTTATGGGTACAGATAACCGGAGCGATTTACCTCGGAGGTGCAGGCGCGGTTATAGTCGGCGGACTGTACACAAAAAAAGGTACAACGGCGGCTGCTTATGCTTCTATGATTACCGGCTCTGTTCTTGCTTTATCCGGAATAATTATAAAACAAATTTATCCTGATTTCTTTTTAAATAGTATGCAAATGAGTTTTATAGCGGCAGCAGTTGCTTGTTTGGTATATGCACTGGTTTCTTTTTTAGCACCTCAAAAAAAGGAATCTGATATTGATAAGCTGCTTCACAGGGGTGAACACGCGGTGGCGGCTGATGTTGTGGCTGGGAATACTAAATCAGGCGCTATATGGGGTAAGTTAGGTTTAGACAAAGAATTCAATAAAAGGGATAAATTCATATTCTTTTTTGTTCTTAGTTTTACCTCTTTCTGGTTTATTGTGCTTGTGGCGGAAACGATTATTAATTTATTCTATAACTTTAAAACCATAGCCTGGATTAGATATTGGCAGTTCTATGTCATATTAATGTTTGTTTCTAGTATCGTTATTACAATTTGGCTTGGTATTGGGGGCATGATGGATATCAAGAAACTGTTTGAGCGTTTAAGACAAATTAAACATGACGAACAGGACGATGGGTGGGTAGCTCCAGAAGCTGTTTCGGATACTTCTGTGGAAATTTGCGAAAAAGAAAAGGTTTAAAATAAACATAGTAAAGGTTGAAATGGCTATGAAAAAAAATAATAAAATCAATGAAATTAGGATCGCTTGCATAGGTGCCGGATGTTCTGGTGTTGGTCAGATGATGTTGCTCGAAAGGTTTCTTCCTGGCTGTTGTGTGGCTTTCTGTGATTTAAATCGAAATTATTTTGATGCAGCTATGGAAGAATATTTTGGCCAAGGTAGTACGGCGATGGCAGGTGATTTTAAAAGTGATGCACAAAACCTTCGTTCAGATTTTCGTAATCTTCAATTTTACACAGATGTAGATGAGATGTTCAAGAAAGAAAACATTAATACCGCAATCATCGCAACTTTTTGCAGTTTACATGCAGATATGGTTGAAAAATGTGTGAAACATGGTGTTAATATTTTGCTTGAAAAGCCAATAGCTATTACCGAAGGAGATGTTGAAAAGGTGTGGCGGCTGCTAAAGAACTATCCAAAAGTTACCACGGTAAATTTTACGATGCGAGGCGCTCCAGTTTCTGTAGCTGCCAAAGAGCATGTGCGGAATGGGCATATAGGAAAAATTGTATCTGTTCAGTATTCCAATAATGTTCATTATGGCGATTACTATTTTCGCAGATGGATGAGAATAAAAGAAAATATAGGGAACCTTTTTCTACAAAAAGCAACACATGACCTCGATATCATAAATAGCATAATTGGTTTAAAGCCTGTAAAAATAGCGGCCTTTGGTTCTCGTCTGGTGTATGGGGGTGATATGCCCAACGACTTGACCTGTGATATATGTGATAAAAAAATGATATGTCCGATGAGCGTGCACAAGCGGTTTCTCGACGCAGCCAGGCCTTTAACAGCAAAGCATGAACGTAAATGCGTTTATGCAAAAGAAATAGATATTGATGATAATCAGGTGATGATAATTCAGTATGAGGGCGGTGTTACAGCTACATATTCACAATCATTTAATGCGCCGCCGCAGGGAGGCGGTAGAGGCGGGACTTTCATCGGCACAGATGGAATCATGGAATTAAAGTATTATGGTGACTACGAGGAAAATTCAAAGAATGAGATAACAAAAGGCAGCAGCCAGCTTAATATAACTAAATTTAATGCTAAACCTTCTTCCAGAATTCATGAAGTGTATGATTGGGCAGGGCATGGTCATTTTGATGGTAATGAATATGGCATGCTCGGGAAGATAGATTTGCTCAAAGGTGGAAGCAGCGATGTGGCCGGAACCGTAGAAGAAGGTTATATCAGTGCCAAAATGTGTTTAGCTGCTCAAAAATCAATAGAAACAGGGAGTGTGGTCAGCCTGAATTTAAATATGTAAATATAATGAATTCCAAATAGAAAATGATTTATGGACATGAATATCCATTCCCAAATGAATAATCAAACGGAAGTAGTAGCAATATATTTCCCAAGCTGGCATACCAATGACCACTATCAGGCATGGTATGGACAGGGATTTACAGAATGGGATCTGATAAAAACAACTAAGCCGTTATATCCCGGACATCATCAGCCGAAAATTCCGACATGGGGTTATTTTGACGAGAGCGATCCTGCGTGGTCTGCCAAAGAGATTGATATTGCTGTTGAACATGGCGTTACAACATTTCTTTTCGATTGGTATTGGTACAGTGGCGTGAAAATTATGGAAGAGGCTTTAGAGAATGGTTTCTTGAAAGCATCTAATCGACATAAAATGAAATTTGCATTGATGTGGGCAAATCACAATTGGGGTTCATGGCCCGCGATTACAGGCATTCCCGGAATGAACTCGGCGGTTAATCAAAGTGCATCGCTTTGGCTGCCTATTCGGCATAGCTTGGAAGATCTTGACCGAGTTGTGGATTATTGCTGTGAGCATTATTTCGATGAACCGAACTATTGGAAGATTAAGGGCAAACCATATTTTGCAATCTTTGATATTGCCGAATTTTCGAAACAACTTGGCCGCGATAAAGAATTCCGAATTGGTTTGGAACGAATGAACAAACGGGCTCAAAAGAATGGTTTGCCGGGTATTTTCTTTAGCGCTAACATCGGTTGTTGCAATGATAATATTTATTGTTGCGGTTGGGGCAGAGTGCCTGATGCTGAAGTGATAGGTTTTGAAAGTGTTTTTGCATATAATATTGTGCGCACAACTGAATACGACTCACTTCCAGATTCCAGACCGAGTGTGAAATATGATGAGGTAATTAAGTCGCATCAATATTGCTGGGAACAAATTGAAAAAGGTGGCCTGCCGCATCATCCTGTTGTAACTGTAGGCTGTGATGTTTCTCCTCGCTGGCATCGAGGTGTTTCATTGCCTATGGATTTTCGTAAATTAGCGTATGAGCCAATTATAGAAGGTAATACTCCAGAAAAGTTTGGACAATTATGTAGTTTGGCTTTCAAACAGGTGAGAAAAAACAAGTTAGAACCAAAAGCTATTTTCATTAATGCATGGAACGAATGGTCGGAAGGTATGTATTTGCTGCCTGAAAAGAAATATGGAAATGGTTATCTTGAAGCTATTAGAACTGCTATGGCAGAAGAACTATAAAACTTAATTTGATAGGAAAAAAGATTAAATGAGTATGAACAACCGAACAAGAATTAAGGCTATTTTAAATTACAAAGATTACGATCGTATGCCGGTTGTGCATTTTGGGTTCTGGTCTGATACTCTTGATAAATGGTGCGAGCAAGGTCATCTTTCATTGGAAGAATCAGGCAAGAATTGGGGAGATGCAAAACCCATAGATAAAACCATAGGTGATAAGCTCGGTTTTGATTTTAATTGGTATAATACTTTTAGTCCGGATATAAGCATAAGACCAGTGTTTAAAAGAGAAGTATTGCAAGTTCATGAAGACGGCAGTCGCGAAGTAAGAAATTATTGTGGAAATATAGAACTCGAAAAAGATGGAGCAGGTTCTATTCCTGCGGAAATTGATCATTTGCTAAAGAATCGTCAATCGTGGGAAGAATACTTCTTACCAAAACTTAAATTCACTGAAGATAGAATATATAAAAGTCTTGTCAATACCAGCCAGAGAATGCTTCCGTTACTTGATGGCGGGCTGGAGTACTTAAAAAACGAACAAAGAAGTGAACACGTTGGTTTATATTGCGGCAGCCTGTTTGGTAACATAAGAAACTGGCTCGGTGTAGAAGGTTTAAGTTATTTATATATTGATGACGAAAAGCTCTTTGATGAAATTATAGATACAGTAGGCGAACTTAGCTTCAAGTGTGTCGAAACCGTTTTGTCAACTGGAGCTAAATTTGACTTTGGCCATTTCTGGGAAGACATTTGTTTTAAAAATGGTCCACTGGTAAATCCATCAGTATTTGAAAGTAAAGTCGGCCCGCATTATAAACGCATTACAGTGCTCTTGAACCAAAATGGAATAGATATCGTCAGCCTGGATTGTGACGGGCTAATCGACGCCTTAATTCCGACTTGGCTTAATAATGGTGTTAATACTATGTTTCCCATAGAAGTTGGGACATGGAATGCCAGCATACAGCCCTGGAGGGAAAAATACGGTCGGCAATTACGAGGAGTTGGTGGTATGAATAAGACTGCCTTCGCCAGAGATTACGCTGCAATAGATGCAGAAATAGAGCGTCTTAAACCTCTCGTTGAATTAGGAGGCTATATACCTTGCCCTGACCATCGCATACCCCCTGATGCAAAATGGGAAAACGTACAATACTATTGTGAAAAATTTAGAAGAGCATTTAGTCAAAGTTAATTTAAAAGTTTTGAGAAAGGATATAATGGATAATCGTATAAAGATTTCAAATTCTGAATATCTTCAAAGAATACTCAGGTGCGCAGTCTTGGCGGGTAAGAACGATATAGACGTTGTAATCGCAAATTCCAATGAAGCAGATTTCGCAAATGTCAGATATTTTTCAGGCTTTTGGCCGTTATTTGAAGTTGGTGGCGTAGCGATAGCTGCAAATGGCAAAGCTGCATTGATGGTAGGTCCTGAATCGCAGGAATTCGCCGAAAGCTGGTCGCCCATAAAAAACATACATAGAATGAGGGAATACCGTGAATCAGCAGACCCGCAATTTCCAGGCGGCGGATTTAATACTTTTGCAGATGTATTCGAATCAATAGGTGTTAAAAATCCTAAAAAGATTGGTATTGCAGGCTGGCTTGTAACAAGTGTTGATTTATATCAATCTATACAAAAAGCATTTCCATCGGCTGAAATAGTTAAGGCAGATAATATTGTAACAGAACTCAGACAAATTAAATCTGAAGCCGAAATTGCTTGCCTTAAAGAAGCGTTTCGTATTTCCGAAATTGCAGTTGACGCTGTTTTAGGTAAAATCAAGCTTGGTATGACCGAACTTCAGGCTGTGGGCATTGCACAGCAGGCCATTTATGAAAATGGGGGGGAATATGAAGCTCATGCACTTTATCTTTTTGGTGGTAACAATACGAATAATGCTATTTCACGGCCGAGATATAACATTATCGAAAAAGGCAAAATAATCCAGCTTAATTTAGGTGCAAGATATTGTGGTTATTCACCTTCAATTGGAATTCCGTTTTGCATTGGAAAAATGAATGTAAGACAGAAAGAGCTTGTTCAATTTGGACTTGATGCTCATTTTAAAACCAGAGAATGGTTGAGAGCGGGAATTGTAGCAGGTGAAGTTGCGAAAAAATTTGAAGTGTATTTTAAAGAAAAAGGATATGCGGCTAATTATCTTTATGGTCCATGTCACGGCCTGGGGATGCTTGAAGTTGAAAAGCCATGGATAGAGACTACTTCAGAGTATAAACTGCAAGAGAATATGACATTCCAGGTGGATACTTTTGTTCGAGACAAAGAATTTGGATTGAGATGGGAGACTGGTGCTGTGATAAAGAAAAACGGCATCGAACTTCTTTCAGATAAAATTAAAGGCATAGTTGAGCTTTAGAGGAGCATATAAATGAATACAGGTAAAAGAGTTTGGGTTTTTCCTGATGGTGATTTGCCGCAGGCGGGTGATAAAGAGCCATTTGGACATGAATCGCTTGTTATTCTTAATATGAATGGTCAAGATACGAATGTAGAATTTGATATTTACTTTGATAAAGCTGAACCTGTGAAAAGTATTAAATCCATCATAAAAGTTGAAAGAGTTAAATGTTTCAGACTCGATAAACCGATAGGTGAAAATAATTATCAAATACCTTTTGGTCAATATGCGTTGGTTGTTCGCAGCCAATTACCGGTTATTGCGCAAATAGGCAGAATGGATGTTACGCAACCTAATTTGGCATACTATACAACTATGGGTTATGCCCTTGAATAAATTGTAAATGGTGAGTTATGCGATATGAAATAATGTTTCCAGACCAGTTGCGGCAGGCGATAGATAAAAATATACCAGCGGTAATGGCAATAGGAGTGATAGAATATCATAGTGAACATTGCTGTATTGGCGTTGATACACTTGTTGTTACGAGAGCTTTGGATGTTCTCGAAAAAGAAATGGAAATAGTTATTCTGCCACCTTTTGTTTATGGCACTGCAAGTTATGCAGTATCATCACCAGAGAGAAAAGGAACAATCAGTGTTAATTCGCATACGGTGTACCTATTTGCCAAAGACCTCTTTTTAAATTTGCTTAGGGTAGGTTTAAGAAATATCCATCTGTTCATACACCATCAAAGTGAGAGTTTCACGGCAGGCATGCCCACCGACCTTGCCTTAAAACTAGCGTCAAAAGAGTCTATATTTGAATTTTTGGAAAAACAGCGTGGCGAAGGCTGGTGGGGCAGCGAAAAGATGCGGGATTATTATAAACAGCATGAGAAAGGCTCTGATCCTTTTAGCTGGATACAGATCCATCCGTTTATGGATGAGCAGACACAGAAACAATTTCCAATAGATCACGCAGGCAAGCAGGAAACTTCTTTAATGATGGCGTTTTGTCCTGAAGGTTTGGATATGAAACGCCACACTAAAGAACACTGGTTTGCAGAATCAGCCAAAGATGCAAATATGGATTATGCAAATGACGCAAAGAAAATGATTTTAAATAAAATTAAAAGAATCCTGTACAACAATGAATAAGTTTGAAGATAGAATATTTAGATGCGGTGAAAGCGATTTTTATCGCAATGAGATAATAAACTGCAATCGGACGCATACGGATAAAAATCTTTATGAAATAGCCGGTGCCGGATTCAATGGTATATGGCTGCGTGGAAAATTACGAGAGATTATTCCGGGGAATTTGTTTAGAGATTATGTAACCAATGCGGAAAAACGCTTGTCCGAATTATCTAAACTCTGTAGTCATTCAGAACGATATGGATTAGGAGTTTGGCTTTATCTTACAGAACCTTTGGGGATTGAAGCTGCACACCCGTTTTGGAAAAAACATCCTGATTTAGCTGGAAGTCGCGTTAAGATTTTGTCAGAGAAAGAAAAAATTTCTCTTTGTTCATCTACTAAGCAGGTGCAGGATTATCTTTTTGAAGGATTCAGAAATCTTTTTAAGCGATTACCTCTTCGGGGCGTTATACTCATAACATCAAGTGAACAGGTGAATAATTGCTGGGCGCATGTACTCTCAAGCCCGGCAACATATCCATGCCCTGAAAAATTCTGGTCGAAAGACTGCCAATGTCCACGATGTGATCCACGTGGTCCATTTGAGGTAATATCTGAAATATTAAACTTTGTTAATAGCGGCATTAAATCGGCAAACTCCAAAGCCAAAACTGTTGCTTGGAATTGGTCATGGAATATGCATTGTAAACCTCCCTATAAACCTATTATAGAGGCCTTACAAAAAGATATTATTGTGATGGGAGATTTTGAACGCGGCGGCATAGTTCGAAGAGAAGGGCAGAGCCGTGTTGTTGAAGAATACAGCCTTTGTTACCCTGGGCCTTCAAAATGTTTTCAACAAGAAGCCAAGTATTTAAGCAAACGTTCGTTATTCGCCAGACTGCAAATCAACACGACTCATGAACTTGCTACAGTTACAAATTTACCGCTTGTAGTCTCATTGTATAGAAAATTTGCCTATTTGAGAAAAACTAATTGCTCAGGCATTATGGCAAGCTGGATTATAGGATGCGCTCCGGACACGTTGAATACTTTTGCGGTGAAAAAGCTGACTTGCCAAAAGGTTTTGCCTAAAGAGAAGAATTGGATTCGTTCACTGGCTAAAGATTATTTCGGTTCAAATGTGAAATGTGAATATATATTAAAAGCTTTATATGGCTTTTGTAACGCATGTAATTTCTATCCTATAAATGGCAATATATTTGTTTACCGTTCGCCTGTCAACTATGCTTTGGCTTATCCCTTGAAGCTTAGGTTTGAAGGAAAGGAAATGGGGCCATCATGGATAAAACACAAATTTGGCGACAGACTTGAAGATAGTCTTGGATGTTTTGATTTAGCCACGATGGTATCATTGCTTGAAAAATTAAGTTTCAGATGGCTTAAAGCTTTTAAATGGTATGAAAAGGCTTTGTCAAATACAAATATACATGGGACAAGAGAGTTAGCTGTTGCAGCTATAGCCGGCTGTTCATTTCGAAGTGCTTATAATGTTTATCGGTGGTATCGTTCGCGAAGAAATAAAAAGACCAAATCTCTTATCACATCTGAACTGCGCATTATTGAGGATGAAATAAGCAATTTAAATATGGCCTTAAGATACATCGAAAATGATAAAAGGTTCGGTTTTCATGAAGAAGATAAATGGCAAGTTTTTACATCAGAAGATATTCTTAAAAAAATGAAAATATTAAAACGAATGGCAGGTAAATGAATGAAGTCTGATTATAAAATTCAAATAAAAAGGGCTTTATTAATTGTATTGTATTGTACAGCTTTATCTTTAGGCCAAAACGATATTGAAGTGAATGAAGAGTGGCACATATATTCTCCATTATCATCTTCTTCGCCAGAAAACTTTGCTGCAAAAGAGTTTCAAACTCTTTTTAGGCAGGCTACAGATATTAATTTGCCTATATCGACAGAGAAGGAATTTGGAAAATTTATTTTTATTGGGCATAACAAATTAGCTGATTCTAATGAAATTAAGATAGTAAATTATGGCGAAGAGGATTTTCGTATAATTATAAGTGATGACCATATATACATTGTTGGGGGCCGTCCACGAGGCACGCTTTATGGCGTATATACGTTTCTCGAAGATTATGTTGGGGTTAAGTTTTTAACTGCTGAACATACATATATCCCTAAAATAAAAAAGTCATTTTTGCTTAAAACCATTGATCGTAGTTATCACCCCCCATTGATGTATCGTAATGTGTATAGTGGTGAGTTTATCTTGCCTTCCGACGAGCAGACAAAATTATTTCTTGTTCGTTCACGAATAAACGCGTCAGATCAAGTTTTGCCGGATTATTTAGGCGGTGTATCTTCGTTTAAGTTAATAAATCATAGCTTTTGGAGTCAGTTGCCGACAAGCGAATTTGGTACCCAACATCCTGAATATTATGCCTTATTTAATAGCAGACGACTGTCTAATGTGAAAAACGACGCTTCAGAAACACAGCTTTGTTTGACGAATCCAGATGTTCTAAAACAGGTTATTGATGCAGTTGAATCTGAAATTATAGCAAGGCCAAACATTAAAACTATTTCTGTCAGTCAGAATGACAATTACTTCTATTGCCAATGTGAAAATTGTAGCAGAATTGATGATGCAGAAGGTTCACCGATGGGTTCTTTGCTCAAACTTGTTAATAATGTTGCGGAGTATACTAAAAATAAATACCCAGAATATAAGATTGGGACATTAGCATATCAGTATTCACGAAAACCTCCTAAGGACATTCGTCCTCACGAGAATGTTCAAATTCAATTGTGTTCTATTGAATGCTGTATAATGCATCCAATAGCTGATGCCAATTGTCCCCAAAATATTGCATTCTGCCAGGATTTAAATAGCTGGAGCAGGATTTGTGACCATATATATATATGGAATTACAATACAAATTTTCAGGATTATTTGCTTCCGTGCCCTAATCTTTATGTGATCGCGCCAAATATCAGGTATTTCTTATCACGCGGGGCTAAAGGAATCTTTATGCAGGGGGCATACAACACTCTTGCATCTGAGTTTTCAGATTTAAGAAATTATATCACGGCTCGTTTACTTTGGGATCCAAATCAGGATACGGAAAAACTCATAGATGAATTCCTTAGATTACATTATGGGAAATCGGCTGATCCAATTAAACAGTATATAACGTTTTTTCATAACAAAGCTTGTTCGAGCGGCATGCACACGAGTCCTTATGGAAAAGCGGCAGATTATGCGATTGATGACGAAGTAATTGAATTTGGGAAAAAAGCTTTTCGAGATGCTATGGCAATAGCAAAAAATGAAGATTTTAAGAAACGAGTTGAGAAAGCTTCTATATGCATCCTCAGAGTGGAGTTGGAGCCAATATGGTATATTAACCAGTCATCTAATCTCACTCCGAACCAGATTGAGATGTTAATGCCCAGTGTTAGTCAGTTTCTTTTAACATGCAAGGAGAATGGCGTAAATCTGAATAATCAAAATGAAGTCCAGGCTCTTTTTTTTATGTTGGCAACTCAATTTGAAAATGTCAGTTATCCTAAACCGGCTAACCTGGAAAAAGCGATTCCTAAACTTCGTTCTGTTGTTGCTGGCTACTTATCGAAATGTACGGAATTAAATATATCCCAGCCATATTTGGCGGCTGTCGATTTATATCAGAGAATCTTGGTTCAAAGTGCAATGCCAATTACTGATTTAGAAATATTTAAACCTCGCGTTGAACATTTCTTCAAATTATGTGACAAATATAATATTAGCCGAGCGGGTGAGTGTGTATTTATTTCGCAGAAATCTGAAGAGTTGAAAAAACTTTTAAAACAATCCACAAAAAATTAAACTGTATAGGAGCTTTAACAAATGGCTGAATTAAAATTAAAAAAAGTAGATGTCAAAAATATCCTGAACATTGGTTTCCCTTTAGAGGTCGAACCTGAGATCCCTTTATTGGTATATGATAATCGAATAAAAAAATTGCGGACGTTGATGAAAAAAGAGGGCTTTTCAACGGTTCTGATTTATGGAGACAGGGAACATTTGGGGAATATTATGTATTTTACTGGGTATGACCCAAGATTTGAAGAAACCTTGTTGATAGTACATGATGATGATTCTGAATTAGTTCTTATAGTTGGTAATGAGGGATATGTATATTCGAATGTAAGTCCTGTCCCGCATCGAAAACTTTTATTTTCTCCTTTTAGCCTTGCTGGTCAGCCCTGTAACAGTACCGCCGACCTTGCATCTGTTTTGAAAGATTTTATTCATAATACTAAAAGTGTTGGACTTGTTGGGTGGAAATCATTTTCAGCCTCAAAAACCAAGAACTTTGCAGTTCCTCATTTCATTGTGAATGCGATAAGTCAATTGATGGATATAACCAATCTCAAAGATGTAACTGACTGGTTGATGGATCCGCAGAATGGCCTTCGCAGTTGCTATGAAATTGAACAATTGGCAAAATTTGAATGGGTTTCAACATGGTCTTCGGAGTCCGTATTCAGAGCTATTTCGAAGTTGCAGGATGGACAATCCGAATATGAAATTGCATCCAATATGCAACTTAATGGTTATCCTCATGCACATCATCTTTGTATTACTTCAGGTGATAGATTAAAAAGTTTTTTCGCAGGGAGTCCTTCAAGTAAAAAAGTAAAAACCGGAGAACCTTTTTTTATTGCTCTTGGATTAAGAGGCAGCAATACCTGTCGTGCAGGTTTTTTGGTACACGATGCGTCAGAGCTTCCAGAGAATATTCGGGATTATGCCTCAAAAGTTGTTATCCCCTATTTTAAAGCTATCAGGAGTTGGTACCAAAAACTTTCTATTGGAACAAATGTTTCCGAATTACATCGACTTGTGCATAGCGAACTAAAAAAACCACTCTTTAATATCGGGCTGAACATCGGGCACCAGATTGATTATGAAGAATGGATGAATAGCCCTGTTACGGAAAACAGCACAGTTGAATTAAAATCAGGTAATTATTATCAATGTGACTTCTTCCCGGCTGTCGAGGGTGATTATTTTGGCACTTTTGCTGAAGATGGTGTGGCCTTGCTGAATTCATCTGAACGGCGTGAATTCGAAGTAAAATATCCTCAGGCATATAAGAGAATTCGGTATCGCAGAAATATTATGAAAAATATCTTGGGAATTGAATTATCCGAAGATGCAATGCCTTTTTCAAATATATGTGGTTTTATATTTCCTTACTTATATGATCTGAATCTTGTTCCAAGTGCAGCGATCTAAGCATCGAAATTAATGCAAATTGTTATTTTATAGGGAATAGCATGGATATGGATAAAATAGATAACCTTGAATTGTGGAAAAGACGAAGAAAAATACTAAATCAGAAACTTTGGGACCTATTACTGGCAGGAAATATCAAACGCCCGGAAAAACCAAAATATGAAATTATTGCCAAAGGTGAACAAGCGGAAAAAATGATAGAGGAAAATCTTAAATATGTTTTTAAGGCCTTTCCATCCGAGAAAAAACTATATCCAGAGTTAACTTATAAATGGCATGGACCTGTAACATGGGATACATTCATAATATCTTATCCGGGCTGGCCGGGCGAGCCATCGCAAAGAGCGATATTAAGAATACCAAAAAGCAGGAATAATCCACTTCCTGCGGTACTCTGCTTTCATGGACATGGAAGGGGTTGTCTGCTGGGAAAGTCAGAAATGGACTACATTGCTTTGCCTTTAACTGCGAAAGGATACATTACTCTTTGTCCGGATGCGACAAGATGGGAAGACAGACGCGATAAGACTTATGAAAAAGCTGAAATTAATGATTTTAAGGGTATGGCGTTTTATTCTGAGAGAAACCTTGCTATGCCGCTTTTATATAAAGGGCAAACTTTGTTAGGAGTCATAATATGGGAGCACATGATTGCAGTTGATGTACTTCAATCTATGGATTTTGTCGATTTAAATAAAATAGGCACAATAGGTACGAGTATGGGAGGAGTGCAGAGCTTTTGGCTGTCGGCAATGGATAAGCGTATCACATGTGGCGTTGAAAGTTGTGGCGTCAGTTCATTTGAAGTTTGGTCACAGGAAAAAACTTTAAATGCTTTAGTAAATTTCATTCCGCATATCTTGAGACATACCGATTGGGGCGAAATAGGTGGATTGATTGCTCCAAGACCTTTTATGTGTTTAGATGCCGCACAGGATGGATTTTTCCCATTAAGAGGAATAAAGAGTACTCATAAAATTATGTATAATATATTTAATCTTTATAATGCATCAGAAAAATTTAAAAAGCATATTCACACAGGAGGTCACCTTTTTATAGATAAGCATATTGAACTTGCTTTTAAATGGCTTGATTATTGGCTAACCAAATAGATTGAACAAAATTAAAATTTGACTACGAATACTAAAGGACAGATTTATGAATAGTAGAGAACGCGTATTAACTGCTTTGCGACGACAGCAGCCTGATAAAGCACCTTATGAAATACCGAGGTTCAATCGTGCTGCATGGAAACGCTTTAACATTGAGACAGGCAGTACCAATCCCGATGAATATTTTGGTGTGGAAACTGATTTTGAATGGGTGGATTTTGCCCCCACAGATGTCAATATAAAAGAACGCTATCTCCTTTATCACGAACTTCCGCCAAATGTTATTTATAAAAAAGATGACAGCGATTTACATAAGGACGACTATACATTCAATGAATGGGGTACAGTATTTATCGCCGGAACCGATCCAGCTTACGACCACTTTGTCGCACCCGCCAAAATGATGAATGCTGCGGGACTTAATGATATCGAAAAATATCCCATGCCGGATTTTATGTCTGATTATCGTCACAATCATTTTGAAAAAATAATAGCAGGCATACACGGTCGCCAACGCGCTTCCGTTATTAATATGGAAATGACAATTTTTGAAGTATCGTGGCAAATACGTGGTCTCGATCAGCTTTTGACTGATTTTGCGATTGGAACAGATATTGCCGAGTGTCTGTTAGATAGAGTAACAGCTGTTTCGGTTGCAAAAGCTCAGCGTATCGCGCAAGCAGGTGTGGATATCATCCGTTTAGGTGATGACGTAGGAATGAAAGATAGAATGATAATGTCCCCCGATATGTGGCGACAATGGCTTAAACCTCGTCTTGCTAAGGTAATTTCTGCAGCAAAAAAAAATAAGCCTGATGTTCTTATATGCTATCATAGCGATGGATTTATCGAACCGATTATCCCCGAGTTGATTGAAATTGGCGTTGATGTACTCAATCCTTTGCAGCCGGAATGTATGGATCCTGCAAAAATAAAAAAATTGTATGGCGATAAGCTTGCCTTTTGGGGAACTATTGGCATTCAGCAAACACTTCCAGTCGGAACTCCAAAAGATGTTGAAGATGAAGTCCGACTGCGAATCGAGACGGTTGGCAAAGGCGGAGGATTATTGATAGGGCCTACTCATGTGATAGCTCCTGAAGTGCCGTATGATAATCTTCGTGCTTTTGTTGCAGCTGTTAAAAAATATGGTACATATTAAAACATAAATCTCAAAAAAGTATAGGATACATTCTGACTTTGCATTAAAATACAGAAAGGAAGCGTTTTTTATGATAATTCAGAAAATATGTTGTGGCAATTTATTAAACAACATTATCACGAAAACTATTTTCTTAATGTATATTCTATCCCTAAGCCAAATAGTCGTTGCAAAAAATATACATCTGCAATCTCCAGACGCCAGAATTGAAGTTAATATTGATATCAATGATGTGCTAACTTATTCAGTTTCATACAATAAAAAACAAATTATTCTGTTATCTCCTATTTCTATGACCTTGGAAAAATATGGTCAAATCGGCAAAAATCCTGAACTTGTTAATGTGCATACAGATACAGCAGATAGAGTTTTATACCCTGTTGCCCCGGTGAAGAGCAAAAGTATAAGAGATAATTACAATGAAACCATTTTAGATTTTAAGGGCTCTTACAGTATCGCATTTCGTGCCTATGATGACGGCATAGCATACCGTTTCATCCTGGATATTGATAAAAAAATAAAAATCAATAGGGAAGAAGTGCATTATAATTTTCCAAAAGGATTAAAGATTTATTTCCCGTCAGAACCAAATTTAGTCAGTCACTATGAAGCATATTATGACTATGCCGAGCTGAAAGATGTAAATGGCAAACAATGTTTATTGCCAGTTTTACTTTTGAAGGAAGATGACGTAAGAATGCTTATAACAGAAGCGGATATAAACGATTATCCCGGCCTTTATCTATATGGCTCGAACAATTCGCTCATTGGCCGCCATCCCAATCGCGTTCTCAAATATTCAACAGATGAAAAGGGTTTAGTCAGCACAATTATAAAGAGAGGCGATTACATAGCAGAGACTAATGGTAAAAGAACATACCCTTGGCGAGTGGTCGTCATTGCAGAAAATGATGCAGATCTGCTGATGAATGAGTTGGTATACAAACTCGGCCGAGAGCAGGAAATCAAAGATACTTCGTGGATAAAGCCCGGCAAAGTTGCATGGGATTGGTATAATGCCAATAACATTTATGGTGTGGACTTTCGTGCGGGTATTAACACTAATACGTATAAATATTATATTGATTTCGCTTCACAATATAATCTTCAATATGTTATTTTTGATGAAGGCTGGTATGTTGGGCGGGATGTTTTTAAAATTAATCCTGATATGAATGTGGATGAACTTTTTAAATATGCAAAACAGAAAAATGTCGGAATAATTTTATGGGTTGGATGGAAAGCTTTTGATGATAAATTTGAAGATGCTATCAGGCAATTCGCATCCTGGGGTGCAGCTGGTATCAAGGTTGATTTTATGATGCGTGATGACCAGGATATGGTAAACTATTTTGAAAAGATAGCAAAAGAAGCGGCTAAGCATCATATGTTGGTAGATTTTCACGGCAGCTATAAACCTGATGGTATGCAGCGAACATATCCAAACGTACTTACCAGAGAAGGTCTAAAAGGTCTTGAGAATAATAAGTGGGATGACCGATTAACTCCTGAGCATTGTTTAACTTTGCCGTTTATTAGAATGGTTGTCGGTCCGATGGATTTTACTCCTGGCGCAATGAGAAATGCCCAGCAGGAGGATTTTCAAAAGATTTTTAACTGTCCAATGAGTCAGGGCACACGATGCATGCAGCTTGCAATGTATGTAATTTATGAGAGCCCGTTACAAATGCTTGCTGATAGCCCATCTACTTATATGAGCGAGCCGGAAATTATGGATTATCTCTCGAAAGTGCCGACTGTGTGGGATGAGACAAAAATTATAAAAGCTAAAATCTCAGATTATATCGTACTTGCTCGACGCAATGGTAGCGAATGGTATGTAGCCGCAATGACAGATTGGACTCCGAGAGATTTTGAAATAGATTTGTCATTCTTTAAAGATGGCAATTATCAGTTGGATATTTATCAGGATGGTATCAACGCAGATAGATATGCAGAAGATTATAAACATTTGAAAAAAGATGTAACAAATAAAGATACATTGAAGATTAAACTTGCACCTGCCGGAGGGTTTGTCGCAAGATTTAGAAAGATATAGGTCAATCCGAGGCTTTAATTTGCAACAGAATTGCAACAGCCATGTACTTTTAGGCTACGGTTGGCCTTCGGTTCGGCTTCGGCCAGGATACATAAGTCTTTATTGCGTAATCATTAATCGTTTATTAACAGATACTTATAGCGTGAATTGGGAACTCATAACCCGGAGGTCGTAGGTTCGAATCCTGCCCCCGCTATTTCAGAAGTGATTAGCCGATCACACTTAATTGAAACGATTCCACAAGGCTGCGAACCTATAAATTGAAATTTACGCATGCAGACCACCATCCATAAGGATATTTTCACCGTTTATATAAGAACTCGCATCAGATGCTAGAAATACTATCAATCCTTTTATATCATCCGTTCCGGCCATACGACCAAGAGGTACTTTATTTTTATATCTCGACAGAAATGGCTCAGGCTGGTTTGAAAATAGACCGCCTGGACTTATGCAATTTACACGTATTTTTTGGGGAGCGAGTTTGCGAGCCAAATATTTCGTTAAAGCTATCATACCGCCTTTGTGAAAATGGTAATCAGGCGGTGAGTCCATTTCTGTGCCTTCGTACAGTTTAAAATCGGCGCCGAACATCCCCTGCATAGATGCAATGTTAATTATTGTTCCGCCGCCACGTTTGGCAATTAGATCAGCCATTTCGCGGGTTATATCGAACATGCCGGTTGCATTTACACGCATTGACTCTGCAAACGCTTCTAGCGGATCAGTATATTTCCTCATCGGTCGTGCAACAGCATTATTAATGAATATATCAAGGCCGCCGAATTCAGCTTGTATTTCATCTTTTAGTCTTATTATTGAGGCATGATCTGCCTGGTCAACATATTTCGCATGAACATCCAATCCTCTGCTCTTCATTTCATCGACAATTGTTTTTGCATTTTCCAGAGAGCGGGAAGCTGTAATTACTTTACCATCAGCTTCGGCAAGAGCTTCGAGCATACTGCTCCCATATAAACCTGCTCCGCCTGTAATTAATATTACTTTATTCTTTAAACTCAATAAATTCTTAACATGCATTTTATATTCCTATTTGCACTTTTTTCTAACAACAAGTTTACATTCAGCTTTGTCACAATTACTAAGGTCTATATTATACTCAAATCCAAGCGGCTCAAGCACACGCCTATAAAGCAGATCGCAATGTTCGCAATAAGCATGATATGGTTTTAAATGCTTTGCTTCCATGAGCCTGCCTTTGCTCGGGCATTTACGCATTTCAATGGTAAATAAATTATTTTCTTCATCCAGCGTCATTTTAAAATCTGCTGCTTCTTCAGAAAGACTATGGCTCCAATATTCAAAACAGCCGGCAAGTCCCTTTTTAGTAGCCAGATCACGAAGATTGTTTAGGAACGCATCAGATAGATGCTCCCAAAAAGAGATGACAGCAGCCTTGCCGCCTTTTTGTTCGAGGAATTTAAACAATTCACTATAAGCGGGGATAAATTCTGTACAGGAAATCATTTTTTATTCTCTCCTTTTCTCCAAAACCTTTGAACACAGCAGCCTTCTGAAGGCTTATAATCACAGGAACATTCGAAACCAGCCGCTTCACAAATAGCTTTGTTAATATTAACAGTTGTTTGGCAATAACGCTCCGTAAACAACTGTTTTGTTGTGAGCAGATGCAGTATCGCAGGGCATTTTAAAACTGTTATTGTTAATTGGCCATTTTGCAATTCAAATTCTGCATGGCCTGCTTCAAGCTTGAAAATGCGTTTGAAATGCCGTTCCAGAGCAATTAGTCCATCTTTTTTTAATTCTTCGATAAGCGGTGTAAATGTCGCTCTGCCGACTTGTTCAAGATATTCAGATGTCGTGTCCGGCCCATATTTTTCATCTAGATATTTAATGGCATAACACAATGCTCCATGAAAATCTTTATGCAGATACTCATTATCATATTGCTTACAATCTAAAACTTTTATCTTATCAGACATATCCAGTTATATCTTTCGTTTCATAAACGGAAAAATAACATTATTATCCATAATGCCTTTTCCCTTGAGGTTATTCTTTATGGCATACATCCAATCTGTTAAAAGATCAGGGCCAAGCATAGCATCCATATCTTTACGGAACTGCTGCTGAAGATTAAATGCCTTTAGCTGGTCTTTTTCAACTATCGCCGCGTTATAAAGTTTAACAAGAGTATCAACAAATGCGGTTCCTCCGCCTGTTATCACCCCATCTGCCCCCATCAACAGACTTATGTCATATACATTTTCATCTCCCTGCAATATCTGACAGGGCCTGCTGTTCCTATCAGGATATCTCCGTAAAAGCTCCGCAAACAAGTATATATCACAACTGGAATCCTTAATCGCTTTCATTTGCGGAATCTGCATTATCTTTATCAGCGTGTCAAGACCAACTTTATTTCCGGTCGCTCCAGGACAATGATAGAATACAACAGGATAATCAAGTTCTTTCGCAACTTTCTCTATTGCACCAAATAAACTATCAGGATGAGGAAAGCGGTAGTAAAACGGTGTGGTCATAACAAGATAATCCGGATTATATTTTTTAACTTGTTTCCCCAATTCGATCATTCTCCTCGGCGATACTTCCGCAATGCCGGCAAGAACGGGCACTCGTTTATTCACATGCTCAACGGTTGTTTTAATCGCAATAAGTTTTTGAGAATCAAGAATTGCGGGACCTTCACCCATATTGCCAAGCACAAATATCCCGTTTGCTCCCTGTGAAATTACATAATCAATAAGTTTTTTCAATGATGTAACATCAACATCTTCATTTGGCAATAAAGGTGTCGGAAGTGCTGTTATAATCCCTGATAATTTTGACATATTAAAATCCTTAAAAACGTATTAAAGTGTAACTTTCATGCTATTGTTAGAAATGCTCTTATTGACTGCCATAATTAATTTTGCCATTTCAATACCATCTTCGAATCTCACTGGCCAATCCGTACTGCCGCTGCCAAGCTGGCTTATAAAATGCTTTATTTCTCGAACATATGCCTGTTCATATTCAAATTCATCAGGCCCATATGCCGTCCATTGCCCTTGTCTGGCATCATAGATTTTATATTTTGAGCCATGCAAATCCCAAGTCATTGTTGTTTTTTCGCCTGCAAGCCATATCCCTCTGTTACAAGCCTTATCTACTCCGTTAAAATGAAAATTAAACTGCAAACCATCTTCAAATTCCAACAACGTATTGATTGTATCTGGAGAACCAGCCGCAAATTCAAGATTGCTTAACTTGCTTGATGTGGCAATAACAGATTTAATTTTTCTTTTTAAAAGCCATAGTACCCATTGAATATCGTGCCCGACAATATCAATATTGGCTCCGCCTTGTGATATATCTGCCAGATAATAATCTGTCATCTTTTCATAAGGATGCCAGTCAGGAAAATAAGATGTGCTTACGCCCCAGCATGTGATCAAACTTCCTGCCGCATTTTCATCTAATTGTTTTTTAAACTGTTCAGAAGCAGGATGAAAAATCATCTGGCTGCCAATAGCACCTAATAAATTATTCTTAGTCGTTAAAGCCTTAAGTTCATCAAGACCATCTGTATTTAATGAAAGAGGAACTTCACAAAACCAGTTCTTACCTGCTCGTGCTATTTTTAAAAGATATTCAATATGTAAATGCGGCCAGAGAGAAACAATTACAGCAGTGGTCTTATCAAATTTAAAATCATCAAACTTATCTGTTGTTTTTATTTGATATTTTTCTTCAGCTTCCTTGCGTCTATCTTGCCTGTGATCAAAACCTATTATTGAATCAGGACCAACACCATTTGCTAATAAACAGCGAACCCGGCGTTTTCCCATTGAACCTAATCCTGCTACAAAGTATAACATAGAATCACCTTAACAATTAGTTTATAAGCCTTGCAAATCCGGTATGAGCCTCAGGGCCTTTAAGGGACTCTGCTAGCTTACCATCCTGAAGAATGTTTGCTATTCTACTAAAAACATCATCCAGTGCCTGCTCGTATATCCCCAATATTTTCTCGTTATGAGCAAAAGTAGAGTATACCACTGTACTGGCTAAAATACCTTTTTCAAGCATCAGCTGAGTAAAAAGCGTCTTTAATACATTTGAACTTTCATGCACAAATTTAAAATGAGCAAGAGCCGAATAGCCGTCACCTGTATCAATTTTAATGTTATATTTAGCCGCATATTTGTTCCACATCTTAACTATTGAGTTGCCAATATCATTTACATGCTTTGAGACATTGACCTCTTTCATTTTTTTTAGTGTTGCCAAAGCCGCCGCAGGGCCAACGCTTTCCGTCCAATAGGTACTACTGATAAACGATGTGTTTGCACCATCCATAGCATTTTTCGTTCCTATCACTGCACCCATCGGATGGCCATTACCAAGGGTCTTGGCAAAAAAGGCTATATCAGGATTAACGTCAAATTTTAAATGGATTCCGCCATAATTCACTCGCCAGCCAATTGTAATTTCATCAAAAATTAATAAAGCCCCGCATTGATGCGTTTTATCTCTGACAAATTCAAGAAACCCATGTTCAGGATCGTTGTAGCGGGCAGGCTCCATAACTACCGCAGCTAAAGTATCACCATATTTTTTGATTATTTCTTCAAATCCCTGCTTATCATTATACTTGAAAGCTAAAGCAGTACCTTTAAGTTCTCTTGGAACACCAAGAGGATTAAGGCCGGGTAATAGATGACCATCTAATGCGGCAATGTCCCCAAGATTGGCGGCCAAATACCAATCCTGCCAACCATGATAACCGCATATCGCCACCAATGATCGTTTAGTTGTCGCGCGTGCGATTCTTACAGCAACCGCGCCAGTTTCTCCTCCTGTGCGAGTAAATCTTACCTGCGAAGCCCATGGATGAATTTCGCATAACATATCAGCTAATTCCACTTCTTCAGGTGGATTCAGCGTACACATTGAGCCATCTTGTACACGTTTTATAACAGCTTCTGACACATCAGGGTCTGCAAAACCAAGCAGACATGCGCCTATGCCATTTGTGGTCATATCATAATAATGCCTGCCATCCAAATCCCAGCATTCGCAGTCTTTAGCTTTGCTGAAATATGCCGGCCAATATCCAGGTAGAAACATTTCAGGACGCTTGCTCAACAACTGGGTGCCGGCAGGAATACGAGTTTTGCCGTATTCATAAAGTTTTTGCGTAGTTCCATTCTCAAGATAATTCATAATTTATACCTAATATAAAGTGAACAGTTTTAAAATATCTGACATAACACTGTTATAACAGTTTAGTGAAAGTATTGAATTTGTCAACAAAAAACTCTTGTAGTCAACGCAGCATATATCTATAATGTACTTCATAGATTTTATAATTACGGAACAGCATGAAAAGAGATATTTCAAAGACAGTATTTGTATATAACAAACTAAAGCAAATGATCATCACAGGTGAATTTTCGGGTAACCACAGATGGTCACTAAGGACACTGGCCCAAAAATTCAAACTGTCAATGGCGCCTGTAAATGTTGCCGTAAGACAACTCGAAAACGAAGGTCTTTTAACTGTGTCCCCACAAAAGGGAATATCTATTAAGCAATTAACCATTCCGCAGATAAAGGAAGCAAATCTTATCAGAGAAGCGCTTGAAATTCAGGCAATCAGATTAATCACACTGAAAAATGATGAAAATATTACAAACTCCCTCTATGAAATTTCCTGTAAAATCACTGAAGCATTAAAAACCTCAATGAAAAAATTTTATCTGCTCGACAATGAATTCCATCTACAAATTATTAAAAAATCAGGTTCTAACCTCTTAATACATGAATATGAAAAATTTTCAACTATTTGTATGATTTCATGGGAATTTCTGGGTTTGGATTATTTCGGAAATAACCCCAAAAACAAAGACTCACACATGCAAATAGTAAAAGCTATCAAATCAGGCGACCCAGACAAAGCTGAAAAAGTTTTACGCAGGCATATTGGAAGCGATGCTTCGAATTAATTTCAGCAGAATCTCAATATTAACAAGTGTGAAACAGTTTATCGGTTTATTTTTGCAGTTATGCAGGTAATATCATTTTTAAATTTGATATATATAGATAAAGACTTGACGGGAAATATTCGGTTTTGGCATAGGGGCTGAAAACAGGCTCATAAAAAGGATTTTATCAGTATACCGGGTATGGCAATGTTGTGTCAATTGTTGGGTAAAAGCAACTGCACGTGATATCGCAGCAGCAGAACTAAACGAAATCATACATAATGTTTCATATCCAACCAGCACGAGAACATTTTCCAGCACTCCTCGCGGCCCGAAAACAATCAGCTTATGCACTTTATACTTAAATTGTTATGGGACTTTAAACACACTCTTTGTCTCTTCTATTAATTTTTTTGTTCTTTAATTACAATGTATTAAGCACAGGGGACAAAATGTCGATAATGAGCACGGAAGGAACTATAATTTTATGCAAAAGATACGTAATTTTACAGTATTACCGGCGTTACCAGAATCGCTTTCAGCGCTTAGAACCATTGCCAATAATATGTATTGGTGTTGGAACTATGAATTTATTGAACTTTTTAGACAGATTGATCCTGAAAAATGGGAGCAATGTGGACATAACCCAGTGAAACTGCTGGGGTCTGTAAGTCAAAATCGGTTGAACGATTTAGCTACAATGCAAGGCTATATTTATCAACTTAAGCACGCACAAGAAAAGTTAAATCATTATTTGGCTTCTCCGGGCTGGTTCGATAAAGATTGGTCGAATGGCAAAAAGCCGGTCATCGCATATTTCAGCTTTGAATTCGGTATTCACGAATCATTACCGATCTATTCAGGCGGTCTTGGTATTTTGGCCGGTGATCATTTGAAAAGCGCTTCCGATTTAGGTCTGCCTTTGGTCGGCGTTGGTTTGATGTATCAGAAAGGATATTTCAGACAGTATCTTAACGCGGACGGATGGCAGCAGGAACGTTACGAAGATAATGATTTTTACAATATGCCGTGTGAATTGGTACGCAAGAAAAGTGAAAATCCATTAACTATAAAACTTACATTCCCGTCACGTCAGGTGGTTGCGCAGATTTGGCAAGTTACTGTCGGGCGTGTAAATCTTTATTTGCTTGATACGAATATTCCGGCAAATTCAGAACGCGACAGGCTCCTGACTTCCGCATTATATGCGGGTGATAACGAGATGAGAATTCAGCAGGAAATACTGCTTGGCATCGGCGGCTTCAAAGCATTGTTAGCGATGGGCCTTGAGCCGACAGTATGCCACATGAACGAAGGCCACGCCGCGTTTATGGCTCTTGAAAGAATCAGGCACCTTATCACAACCAAAGAATTAAATTTCGATCAGGCGCTTGAAGCGACAAAAGCATGCAATGTGTTTACAATTCATACGCCGGTTAAGGCTGGTAATGATGAATTCAGCCCGGAATTGATGGGTAAATATTTCAACGAATATTATCCTAAGCTCGGTCTGGATAAATATAAATTTATGTCTCTTGGTCGAATGGAACCAAATAAAGAAAACGAATCGTTCAAGATGCCGGTGCTTGCTTTAAGATTAAGTACTTGGCGAAACGGCGTAAGCAAACTGCACGGCGGTGTATCGCGCTCGATGTGGGCAGATATGTGGCCGAAGCTGCCGGTTGAAGAAGTTCCAATTCAATCGATAACCAACGGCATTCACGCAAGCAGTTTTGTATCGCCTGAAATGAATCAGCTTTACGAACGTTATTTAGGCTTCAACTGGTCGGAAGAAATCGCTGAAGAATCGCTTTGGCAGAATGTAAACCAGATACCGGATGAAGAACTTTGGCGAATTCACCAGCGCAGCAAAGAAGCGCTTGTAAGTTTTGTTCGCAAGCAGATAAAGAAACAAATGCAGCGTCGCGGGACTTATCATACAGAGCTTGGATGGGCCGAACAGGTTCTTGACCCGGAAGCATTGACGATTGGTTTTGCCCGCAGATTCGCAACATACAAGCGCGGCAATTTGCTGCTTAAAGATTGTGAACGTATGGTGAAACTCTTGAATAAAATTGATAAGCCGGTGCAGTTTATTTTTGCCGGTAAAGCACATCCAAATGATGAACAGGGTAAAGAAATCATTCGCCAGATCATTCATTTCTGCTCAAGGAATGATGTTCGCCGGAGACTGGTTTTCCTTGAAGATTATAATATTGATATTGCCCGCTATATGGTTCAGGGCGTTGATGTTTGGCTTAATAACCCGCGTGTTCCTCTGGAAGCAAGCGGCACAAGCGGTATGAAAGCTGCGTTGAATGGCGCTTTAAATTTAAGCACACTCGACGGCTGGTGGGTTGAAGGTTATAACCTGAATACCGGCTGGGTAATTGGCGCCGGCGAAACTTATGACGATTATGAATATCAGGATAGAGTTGAGTCCGAAGCGATATTTAATTTACTCGAAAACGAAGTCGTGCCATTGTTCTACACACATTCGACAGATAATCTGCCGCGTGCGTGGATACACAGAATGAAAAATTCGATCAAGTGGATCGTTCCAAGATTCAATACTCACAGAATGGTTGCCGAATACACAAATAAATTTTATAAACCGGCGGCCGCCAAGTGGGAAAGTTTTATGTCAACGAATTTGGAAAAAGTAAAAGCGGCAGCAGTTCTTAAAAACCGTCTGCATAGCGAATGGGACAGTATCAAAATCGATGAAGTGGATGTTCTCGTCAAGACAGGAAAATCAACTGTTTCGCTTAACGGTAACGCTTCACATTTGGAAGTTGGTTCGGAGTTGCAGATTTCCGCGGTTGTCAGCCTTGGCAGATTGGCGCCTGAAGATGTAAGTGTTCAGATATATCACGGTATTGTCGATGCGTGGGGCAATATTAATCGCGGCGCGGTAAGGCAAATGTCTTATACCACAAAGCACGCAAAGGAAAACTGTTATATGTTCAGCGGCACGATCAAGTGTGCAAAAAGCGGTAAATGCGGTTTCGCGGTGAGAGTGCTTCCGGAACATAAAGACCTGGCGGATCTGTACGAACCGGGAATGATAGTCTGGGAATCGTCAGAGCTAAGCAACAACTAACGTTTAGTAGATAATTAAATCAAAATCCCGCGGCCTAAAAACCGCGGGATTTTTTTGCGCTTTCATAATCACACTAAGTATTTTTCTTATATGAAAGAAGTTTTTAACCATATTTCGATTTATTGATTACAGGTTAGAATCCTGAAAATTTAAAAAATAAGTTTTAAATTGAAAGGGTAGAAAATGTGTGCTGAAAGTGCTTTATGCGAATGTGGAAGAGAGTTGGAACAGGGCCTTTGCAGTGGATGTAATAAACCGACTGACAGATGTACGTGTGAAGAAATATGCACAAGTTGCGGAAATCCTATAGATGAATGCACCTGCTGAATCAATTAATTTCAAAGCAACCTAAATTTAAATAGAGGCTTTGTAAATTATTCAGTTTCTTTTTCGCTGATTAATTTATAAAGTTCTTCGGCAGATTGTGCGGCCTGAAGTTTATTTTTGAAATCTTCATCAAGCATAAGTCTGCTTATGCGGGCCAGTGCCTGAATATGCGGGCCCGTTCTATCTACAGGTGAAGCAAGCAGAACGACAATATGAACTGGTTTGCCGTCGATACTCTGGAAATCAATTCCTTTATGTGAAATGCCCATAGCCATTACAAGTTCTTTTACGCCAGTGCATTTGCCGTGTGGGATAGCGATACCGAAACCGATACCGGTGCTTTTGGTGCTCTCACGTGTAATAACAGCTTGAAAAACCTGCTCTTTGTTTGCCAATAAATTGGCGTCGCCTAACAAATCAACAAGTTCCTTTATAACAGATTCTTTATTTGTACTTTCGAGCGGAACCTTTACACATGTCGGTTCAAGTATTTGAGTTAATACCATTTTGCTAACCTTATAAACTAACCTAAAAAATTTTAGAATCTACCATTATACCAATGGCGATTCTTGAGGCAATAGATAATATTACATAATTAGCATACAATCGCCGTAAGAGAAAAAGCGATATTTTGCATCCACAGCATGTTTGTAGACTTTTTGGGTTGTTTCCAGGCCTGCAAATGCTGAAACAAGGGCCAAAAGGGTGGATTTGGGGAGGTGGAAATTGGTAATCATAGCATCTGTAATCCTGAATTTAAATCCCGGAATGATGAAGAGATTTGTCGAGCCTTTAGACGGAATAATTTTTCGGGCGTTTGCGGTTAGGCCGGCAGTTTCCAGGGTTCGTACCGCGGTTGTGCCTACGGCGATGATTCGTCCGCCGGAATTAATGGCATTGTTTATTATTTCCGCATTTGTTTCGTCTATGATGTATTCTTCGCTGTGGATTTTATGCTCTTCTAATGTTTCAGATTTGACAGGCAGAAATGTGCCGGCGCCTACGTGCAATGTTACTTGAGCAATGGCAACGCCCATCTTAGCGACCTGTTCCAAGATTTCGGGGGTAAAATGAAGGCCTGCGGTTGGTGCGGCTATTGCGCCATTATGGCGAGCGTAAACAGTTTGGTATCGCTGCAAATCTTCTTTATGCTGCATACTAGGTTCGGGTCTTTTGATGTACGGCGGCAGGGGAGTAAAGCCGATATGTTCCAATATTTTTTCAGCTTCTAATTCGCTATCGGGTTTTATTATAGCCTGACCATCCTGGAGTTTTGCCACTAATTTTGCGAAACTGAATTGTTTTTTTTCACGGTCGAGCAGGATTATTAGTTGGCCTTCTTTTATCTTGGAAGAATTTTTCAGCATTACTTTCCAGCCGGTTTGTTCGAGCGATAAAAACAATCCCTCAATCGCGGCTCCAGTGCCTTTTTTGGCATAAAATCTTGCAGGTATGACTTTGGTATTATTGAGAACCAGACAATCACCTTTGCGCAGATATTGTGCAATTTGTGAGAAAGATGTATCGCTAATAGAACCCGTAGAACGGTTTAGAACAAGCATTCTGCTGGAACTTCGTGAATCGGCAGGTTTTTGCGCGATCAGTTCAGGCGGCAAATAATAATCGAATTTTGATATTTCCATTGGCATAAGTTATCAGACCTAAGAAAAAATAACAAAAAAATAATGCAACATTCTTTCTATATTCATAAAGCGACTATACAACAAAACCGATGAAAGAAATATCAAGAACAATCAACAGGATCAATATGGATAGTGAAAAAGTATTCGAACGTGTAGCAATATCGATAGCTTCGCTTGACAGGAATGCAGTCGAACACAGAATCAAAAAATTTAAAGGCAGCTTTAAATTTGATTTTACCGATGATTACCTGGCAGGCCTTACCATCGACAGATTGAGACATATTCTTTTTGCGGCAATATCGACAAAATTAAAGAGAAAAGTCGCTCGGTAAGACCAAGAAGATCAACAGCCTTTAAACCCCTCACAATGATCATTTTCTGATATTTTATGCCAATGTGCGAATTTTGCGCAATAAAAAAGGCTCGATTCATCATCGAGCCTTGCTGAAGCAAAACCCTTGCAAATATTTATATAACATTTTTTTTATAAAAAAATATTCTACTTCAGCGAAACCAAAACCTATTATAAGAAAAAAAAGAGCATTTAATATAGCGTTATTATATCACAGATGGGGGTTTTGACAAGGGGTTTTTGGTAAAATTTTATAATTTTTTAATTCCTTGTATTGTATAGACTTATAACAATATTTGTAATTAAGGAGTAAAATATAAAGAAAAGAGGAAAATATTGCTTGTATTTCCTGCTAAAAGGAATTTTAAATAAAGTTATATGATTAAAAGAGATGTAATAACGGTGGTGGTTATTTGTGCGATACTGTTGGCAGTAGCGGGCGCAGAATCGTTTATTGTCAAATCGGGGATGGATTGGTATCAGACACTTCAGAAGCCGGCCTTTAATCCTCCAAGTTGGGTATTCGGGCCGGTGTGGACGATACTTTATATTATGATGGGTGTATCATTTTTCATTGTGTGGAAAAGAGGTATGCAAAATGCGAAAGAAAAAACCGCGATCGCATGTTTTATTTTTCAGCTTGTATTTAATTTTTTATGGACTCCGATTTTTTTTGGATTTAAACAACCTCTTATCGCGTTCGGCGATATTGTAATTTTATGGCTTGCGGTGCTTGCGACGGTGAGCAGCTTTTTTAGAGTTTCAAAGACGGCGGGCGCATTGCTTGTGCCGTATTTTTTGTGGATTAGTTTCGCGGCAGTTTTGAACGGCGCTATTTGCATGCTTAATCAATGAAAGTCAGACTGAATTATGGCTAATGCACAACAAAAATTGATAACGCTTTTGATGGGCAAAGTTAAAAAAGAACTTTCAGGCGAGGTATTTACTCCTTCGATTGTAAAAAGTTCGCCTTCATATTACAAAGAGGCGATACCGAAGCAGGTAATTATCGGGCACGAAAACTATACGATTGGCGGACAAAACGTTACGTTCCATTTGCGCGGGTATCAGCCGGATGTTCTTTTGATTCAGACAACCATTGATGTTGAGGATGTGTTCCAGAAAAGTATTTTTGCGTTAGAAAAGCAATCTTATGAACATTCATATCGAATTTTGAAAGAGTACGGCTGCGATTTGCTTTTCAGTGAAGAATATTCTGTTTTCGCTGTTACAAATTATGATGGTGAGCCGGAGCAATTTTTAAATTTCAAAAATATAATCGCATCGCTGCTTAAATCAGAGGAATCGCTGACGCTTGATCCACAGGAAGTGCAATATACACTTAACAACAAGATCAAATACGCGGATAATGATTTGTCGATAATCGATTGGGACGGTGCGTTTTTGTTTGATCCGACCGGCGATATAGCGGAAGACCTTGAGCTTTTAACCCTGGCAAACCTTCAGCTTTTACGCCATAGGATTCTTGATCATCAAATCGATGCACGACTTACAAGAATGGCGGAGCTTGTGCATAATATGCCGGCAGGCGGCAGGTTTAGAAGCAAAGAGCTTGTGCAGAAAATGAAAGAGACGATGCAAATAAGAATGGTCTCTATTTCGGAACTGCAAAGGCTTGAACGTGATGTTAAATTAATTGGAGACTGGTATTCGGCAAGATTTTATGAGCTTGCGGCTGGAAAATTTAAAACTGAAGAGTGGAGAAAGGCGATCAGGTCAAAACTTGAATCGCTGGAAGACGCGTATTCCGTTATGATAGAAAATTTTACCGTTTCGGCAAAACACCGAGTCGAATGGATTCAAATAATTTTATTTTTTATTCTGCAAATTGGTTGGTTGTTTTTGATTGTTCTAGAATATTTGCATTTTACAAAATGATGTTTTAACAGGGATGGGAAGATGCTTGCGAAATTGTATAGCGTAACGCTTGAAGGAATTGAAGGAATAATCTGTGAAGTTGAAGTTCATATTTCACGCGGCGGATTTGAAAAGTCGCTGATAGTTGGTTTGCCTGATACTGCTGTAAAGGAGAGCATCGAACGTGTTCAATCGGCGGTAGCAAATTCCGGTTTTGCATATCCAAAGACAAAATGCGTGATTAATCTGGCTCCTGCGGATGTCAAAAAAGCGGGGCCTGCGTTTGATTTGCCGATAGCACTTGGTTTTCTGCTCGCTACAAACGCGATTGAAAGTCCTCACGCAAGAGATTTTATTATTCTCGGTGAGCTTGCGCTCGACGGCAGAGTTCGGCCTGTTAATGGGGTATTAAGTATGGCAATCGCTGCTAAGGAGAGAGGGTTCAAAAATATGATTGTGCCGCTGGAAAATGTTCGCGAGGCGGCGGTGGTAGAGGATATGGAAATTTTCGGGGTTGGTTCGCTGATGCAGGCGGCGTCATTTTTGGCAGGCAATCTCGCGCTGGAATCTACTTATGTCGATATTGATAAAATGCTTGAGGAAGCATCGTTATACGATTTTGATTTTTCAGATGTTAAAGGGCAGGAGAATGTTAAGCGTGCACTGACGATCGCAGCGGCAGGCGGACATAATATCTTGATGATCGGCCCTCCAGGTTCGGGCAAGACTATGCTGGCGCAGCGGCTTGCGACTATTTTGCCGAAACTGACTTTGACAGAATCGCTTGAAACTACGCGTATTTATTCTTCTGTCGGGCAGCTTAACGGCAAAGGATTGGTCGCGACAAGGCCGGTGCGAACGCCGCATCATACGGCAACAGGAGCGGCACTTGTCGGCGGCGGAAGCAATCCGCGATGCGGCGAGCTTTCGCTTGCACATAATGGGATTTTATTTCTTGATGAGTTCGCTGAATTTCCAAGGCATGTACTTGAGATGATTCGCCAACCTTTGGAAGAAAGAAAAGTAACTATTTCGCGTGCGAGAGGTTCGATTTCATTCCCTGCGAATTTTATGTTGGTTTCGGCCACGAATCCTTGTCCGTGCGGGGCACACCTACCACTGATGAACTAGACTCAGTATCAAGGTAGATTTGAATATTAATATCGTCCTCTGTAACATTGATTTCTTTTATAATAGCTCTGATTTTGGCTACTTTGCCTTCAAAATCAAGATATTCCCAATTTAAACCAAAAGATGAGATTTCTTCAAATGATGCATTTAGAGCGTTTTTCATAATATCTACGTTATCTACGAATGAATGCAATTTCTGTTGTGTTGCACGATTATTTTCAAGGTCAACTTTGAGCTTCTCATATCGCTCTTGGAAATCCTTATCATCAATCAATTTTCGTTCCATTGCTCCAAGAAGGTTGTCACGACGGGATAATAAGTCCTTTTCTGTTGAGGTGAGTTTTACCAAGTCTTCTTTTGTTTTTGATTCGTCCGGGGATGCTTCTTTTTCAAGGGTTTTCATCATTTTTTC
>Ga0154577_1030_pt3 | contig 37934 bp, 24 predicted proteins | sample RifGroF2_FD_116006 | JGI IMG/M metagenome (GOLD analysis project Ga0154577, IMG submission 116006) | Planctomycetes bacterium GWF2_42_9
GTCAACGGCGGCGCAAAAGGTTTATCTGACGATATTATGCAGTACACTAACCTCGGCGCACCGCCAATGCCTGACCCGCTTTGTCCCGGCTCTCAGTGCGATGGAAGCGTCGCAGCCGGCGGTTGTTTACCAACTCCTGATTTTGGAACTTTGCAGGATAATAAAAAAGTTGTCGTAAAATCGGGTGAGACCAAAGTTTTACAGCCAGGTTACTATCCCGGCGGAATAGAAATTACAACAAAAACAGGAACAGCCACACTCCAGCCGGGCATTTATGTTCTCGACGGCGTTGGTCTGAACATTAATGGCGGCAATCTTATCGGCGACGGCGTAATGTTTTATATAACAGGAACCGGAAAAGTTGATCTTCGCGGCAATGGAAACATACAGCTAAATCAAAATTTTGAAATAGAGTCCGGCCCATTTACAGGTATGGCTATATATCAGGATAGAACGAATGCAAACACTGCCACTATCATTGGAACAGACAATATGGACATCAACGGAACATTATATTTCCCGCGCAACCACGTAGAACTTGGCGGCCAGGGCGATGGTTTTGGAACGCAATTAATCGCAGATACACTGAACGTTCACGGCACAGGGCTTTTGCAAATCAATTACGACGGCCGGAATCCATACCCTACTAATAAATCAATTTTAGTATTTTAGAATAAATGTTATACCTGCGATTGCAGTAAACCTTGCAGTTGAAAAAAGTGGATCATACCAGATACCAACATCCGGATATTTGTGCCGAATTCACATCTTTGTATTTGTGTAAATTAGCAATTGATTATGCAATAAACACCAATTTTCTGACAAAAGCCCAACGGAAGTCCGATAGCCACTTGTAAACATTCCAATTCTCAGATTAAGAAACTAGATTAATCTATTTAGATAAAATGATGGTGAACTATCTTTAACTACAACGATTTTGATTGAAATTCGCTGCTTTTTGGCTTGATTATTTTAATACTCAAGCCCTATAAATTCAAAATTGGTATTCTGGAAACCGGAAATATTCAGGTACGCAGGAGAGTTTGACTGCAATTTTAAATTACGTTTAGTCTCATCAAGAAAATACGGGGCCTGGTTCGAAATATTATTTGATATGGAAACATACGCGAGCGCGCCAGACAAGCCGTTTGGCGAACAATACGAACCTTCTATTGTCCAGGAAGAATTCTGCCATCCAATATTTTTCTGAAGTGTATCATTGCCGGGATTCTTTGCATCTATGTATCCCTGCCCGCTGGTCGGGATTGCAGCAAGATTCGGATAGGCTGTACTCCAAGGCGAAGATTGGTAATTATACAACTGAATTTTCGCAAGCAGATTATGTAAATCATTTGGGGTTTCGTTTATATTGCAAACACCGCGTCTGTCTGCATAAAATGCCCCGCCACATTTCGCAAATACATTGTTTTCGATACAGTTATCGCGTCCACCGCCCATAAACACCGCAACACCGCTAACATTATAAAATGTGTTCGCGAAGATGTAAGTTCCCTTGAACATTCATCAAGATAAATTCCGTGAGCTACCTGATTGAAAATGTTAGTCGGAACATCGTGGATAAAATTGTATTGAATAATATTACCCTGATTTCCCCAATCCAGACCAGAATAAATTATACCGGCATCGCCCGTTTCCTTGCAAACAGCCTCAATTTCATTGTATGCGATAACATTGTCATTCGCACCGTCTCTATATCCCTTAAAAGTCCAGTCATTAGTATCCCATAAATCGAGAAATTGAGCGGATTCAACTGACCACGTACCATAGACAATAGCTCCTCCTGGAGCATCGTGCATATAATTATGTGTAACAGTGTTTCCGCAGCCGTGTATCATAACAGCCGGCTGACCGCAATGTGTCCATCGTCCAAAATTATAAATTTCATTGTTATTTATGAGATTGTAACTTTTTTGCAAAGTAGCACGATTTCCGCCGCATACATATACGCCCTGTTTGCCGGTATCGTAAATTGTACAGTTTTTCACCGTATGATAAGTATTGGCGACTGCATCCGACTCTGCGTTTATTGATACACCGGCATTACCAGTATATCGAATTGTAAAACCATCAAGAGTAATATGGCTTCCGCATTTAATCCTGATTGCTTCGGCCCGGCACATCTCAAAAATGATATCCTTAAACGTGATGTATTGAGCCTCTACAGCATTTACTATTCTTTCACGATTTTCGCCGAGCGTCGAAACGATCGATTCGCCCGCTGCAACAGATGACGGAGGCCAGAAATAAAGCATATTGAAATTATTATTCCGCTCAATATAATATTCTCCTGCCGAATCAAGTTCTATCAGCAAATTAATAGCACGATAAGGCATACCGGATGACGCGGTAAATGAATATTGAGGATTAAGAGTAATTGTTCTTGTTCCGGTATTAATATTTGATACATCTTCATAATAATCAGCATAATAAAACGAGAAATAACCAAATATCCACGGGTAAGTCGCGGAAGTCCATCGAGATGGCCGTGTTTCACTTGACGGATATGTGAAAGAGTTTGTACCGCCCGTTGAAGTATATGCATAACCGCTGTTTGTCCATTGAGCCAATTTCATAATTTGACCATTAAAACCTAATTCAAGCGGAGATATTTCGTAGGCATACGGCCCCCACGGACTCCGTTCTCGCAAACCGCCGACATTACTTACGCCGCAATTAGGCAAGTAAGCTTTATATACATAACCGCGCGCACTTGTATCAATCTGGCTCCAATAAGGATCAGAGCTGTCAACGAGTAACCACCCATTGCTCGGTAATTGCACACCGCCGATAATTCGCACAGTTTCGCCCGGATAGGCGCGATATATAATTGGTTTTTGAGCAGTACCGCAATCCTGCGATGTAAGTGAAAATTCAGAGCTACGAAAATATTTTCCACCTCGTATGAAAACAGTTACGCCGCCATCAGGCAGAGGCGAAAGATTGCGAATCGTATCCCTGGCTTTTTCAAGAGTGGCAAAAGGTTGAGAAATTGTACCTGGATTATTATCGTTCCCATTCGCATCAACATAATAAGGCCTTCCTGTTGCTGTTATAGTTGTTTTGTTTGAAGCTGAATTATATTCATAGAGTAAAATTCCATTGCCGTCATAAGCTGTTGCGCCATTGAGAGATGTAATATTACCAGTAAGGATTAATTTGCCGCCGCTAATATCGAGATTTACATTCGTGCCGCTGGCATCAAATGTTGTCCATCCCGGCCCGAAAAGATAACCTGCATTTATTGTTCCGCCATCAAGATAAATATCGGCAGAAGCTCCGGCATTTTCAGGCCAGAAAATAATTTCGCTAACATTTAATTCGCCGCCTGTCATATATATAACCGGATGCTCGTTTGGAGTAAGTCCCGCATCAATATTCCTGCAATTTACAGTACCGGAATTTATATCTAATATCCCTAGCTCGCCATAACCAAGCCAGATACTGTCGGTCGGAAGATTGACTGTACTATCACCATCGACCTGCAAAACACCTTCTGTCGCGTTACCTACAACTAAATATGTGTAAGTCGAAGGCGCGGTAAGAGTTCCGCCTTGTACGCTCAAGGTGGCACTGCCTGCGGAAGACACTCCAATTTGACTTGCGGCCCCAATATATTGATTCCCGCTTGAAATTCGAGCTGTAAAGTCCGTTGATTTATCCAGATAAACAGGGTTATTTATTGTTGGCACAAACCCCGGCGACCAATTTACACTATTTGTCCAGCTAATGGCGTCTCCGTTTCCTATCCACGTTCTTGTATTGGTAACACCGGTAATCGTAGTCTTATTCTGATTGGCGTCGTAAGCATAATTTAATGTTCCATTGCCGTGATCTGCCGTAGCACCTTTAAGGGACGTAATAATTCCATTAAGTAAGTGTTCCTCCGCTGATATCCAAATTAACTGTAGAACTGCTGGCATCAAATGTTGTCCAATTAGGGCCAAATAGATAACCTGCACTTATTATTCCTCCATCAAGATGTATATCCGCTGACGCACCGGCATTTTCAGGCCAGAAAATAATTTCACTGACATTTATTTGTCCGCCTGTCATATTAATAATAGGATGGCCGTTGGCTGTAAGGCCTGCATCGATATTTCTGCAATTTATTGTACCGGAACTCATATTGATCGTGCCTGTTGCACCATATCCAAGCCAGATGCTGTCAGAAACCAGATTTACGGTGCCGCCGCTAACTTGTAAAACCCCTTGGGAAGCGTTGCCAACAACCAAATATGTATAATTAGATGGAGCGGTGAGCGTCCTGCCTGCGACATTTAACGTGGCCGTGCCGCCTGATGATATGCCAATTTGACTTGCTGGCCCCATATATCGATCTCCGCTTGAAATTATGACTGTAAAAGCAGTCGCTTTATCAAGCCAGACGGTATCACTGCTTGCCGGCACACCTGTTGGCGACCAGTTTGAAGAATCAGTCCAATTTGTCCCGTCTCCATTGCCTGTCCAAGATTTGGCAGCAAATACATTTTAAGTAAAAAGATAATAACCAGACTTGTAACAACAAATATACTTCTCATAAAATCTCCTTTCAGAAAGTTATTGTTCCGAATAAACATTATTTCCGTTCGATGTCTCCAGGGGGGGGTGCGACTATCTTATGCACCAAAAGCAAAAATAAGAAAACACCATTATGCGTTAAAATATCTCCATAATGCGCATTGAACTTTGCTTGCGCATTTTGGTGAGTTTTTGACAAAAAATGGTGTTGTTTTGCCTCGAATGTGTGATAAACTTTAGTATTCAAAAGCGTTGCCTAAAACCTGTTTCTATCGTCATTTGGGAGTCGCAAAGCACCAATGAGCAATATCTGGTTTATGAAAATAAATTTTTTTTCGCGGAAATTGTTTTTTTTATCTCTTCTCTGCGGAATATGCGTTTCTGTGCTGATAGGCTTTCAAATTCACAAACAAGCTCATCTAAATTTTAATACACGAACGGAAATAAAGGAATTTACAAAAAAACTAAATTCAATTAGTGAATTATCATCTGGTATTAATTTCGTAATCCAAGAGAACACCAGCGATTATAATAAAAAAATAGCTTATGCAAAATTGCTCAACAAATTTAATCTTCGGGATTTCTCGAAAATTCAAAATCCAGACATCCTTAAATTAAAAGATAGTTATAAAATTTCAGCAGGCAAATCTTTTGCGGTAAAGGAATATGGAATTGTTATCATTGTTCTAACTGTAATATTCTCATTGGGGCTGACTATACCTTCTTTCTGGCTTTTTTTTAGCTTGGGGATGGCGGGTATCAACTATTTATCTAAGGATAGGGAAGCTGTTTGAAACCAAAACCTTTTGGACAATTAAATTTTCTTCAGATTTTAGCCTATAATCTGGGTATGTCGGCAGAAGTAATCACGCTAAGCACTGTCGGATTGCTGGCAATGCCAATCTACAGTATGGCTTTGGGTGTGAATCCCGCTATGGTAGGGATTATCTTTTTCATTCCGCGTTTTTTGGATGCAATTATTGACCCTTTAATGGGCTACTTATCCGATAACACAAGAACAAAATGGGGCAGACGCAGACCATACCTTGCTATCGGCGGAATTTTAACAGGTTTATCTTATATGTTAATGTGGTGTCCGCCTCTGTTCTTAACCAAAACAGGATTGTTTGCTTATTTTCTTATATGGTCAATTATTTTTTACATAAGTTTGACAGTATATATCGTTCCGTATTATGCGTTAGGCAATGAAATCACTTTCGATTCCCGAATACGCGCAAAAGTAATGGCGTGGCGAAATTTGATATGGGGCGGCGTTACATTGCTTGCACCGTGGACTTACAGTCTTTGTTTTTCACCATATTTCGGTAAAAACGAACTCGAAGGCGTCAGAGTTGTGGGGTTAATTTTTGGTTCGTTCGTTGCATTATGCGCGTTAATACCGGCAATATTCAGCCGGGAAAACATGGAAATACAAAAACAACCAAGAATCAATTTCATTCCAGCATTGAAAGAGTCATTCAGCAATAAAGCATTTTTAATTTTATCCATAGTTCGTATGTGTGCCAATTTCGGAACTGGCCTGGTAGGACCGATGATAATTTATGTGATTACATATCACGTTTATAAAGGAGATAAATCAGCAACGGCAAGTTTGTGGGGCTTTGTCGGTATGTCATGGGGTATCGGAGCAATTGTATCGGCTCCGATAGTAGATTATCTAGTGAAATCTCTTGGCACAAAAATAACTTTATACATTTCATTGATTGCCGTCTGCGTCGGACAGGTATTGTCTCTGCCGCTTATCACACCGGCAAATCCTTACCTTTCGACGATTCCATTTTTGTTTGGCGCTCCGGGAATAATGGGACTCTTTGCGGTAACCTCAATATGGCTGGCGGATGTATGCGACTATGATGAATACCTGTACGGTAAACGCAGAGAAGGAATGTTCAGCGCAGTAATCAGCCTGATATTTAAGATAGGAACCGCAATTGCAACCGGGCTTTCCGGTTTGCTTATCGCGATTGCCGGCATCAGCGCAGAACCCGGCGTTACGCAGACTGAACATGCCGTATCAATGCTGCGGTATCTTTACACTTTTGTACCAATAGGATTTGTAATCGTTTCAGCAGCGTTGGGGTGGTTCTATCCTCTCAACGAACAAACAATGAAAGAAATAAAAGCTGAATTGGATAAACGCAGCAGCAAAAAATAACCAGACAGAAATATTGGTTAGCAGAAATGACAAAATTATTCATAAAACGTACAGTTCTTCTTTTTGCATCAATCTTCAGCTACACAGCCGCTGTATATGGCGATATTAATATCTATGTATCAGTCAATACTGATGCTGATTGTAACGGTTCGTATGAAAAACCATTCGGCGCAATTGTTCAGGCAAAAGACTTTATACGAAAGCTGAAAGCTGACGGCCAATTTAATTCGCCGGTACATATTTTATTGGCTGACGGCATATATAATATGAATGAAACTATCGTTTTTGACGAGAATGACAGCGGTACAGAGGAAAACCCAATTTCCTACGAAGCGCAGTCAAACGCAAAGCCAATCCTGTCCGGCGGAAAAGTAATTACGGGCTTTAAAAAGAGCGATAATGGTATCTGGCAGGTTTATATCCCTGAAGCAAACGAGGGCAAATGGTATTTTGAGCAATTGTTTATCAACGGCAAACGAGCGGTTCGTGCGCGACATCCAAACAAATTTTATCATTATATTACCCAAAAAATTTCGGATTCTGAAAATAATACACGCTTCATTGCTGATCATAAAGATTCAGTATTGATTAACAAAATAAATCGGAAGCATTTAAATGATGTTACAGCGGTCTTTTACCATTCTTGGACAATATCGCGAAATCGGATTGATTCGATTGATGAAAATAATGATGTTTTTATTTTGACCGGACCGGCAGGAAGAAGATTTCTTGAGGCGCCATATCAACGGTATCATTTTGAAAATTTCATTGAGGCGTTGGACGAATGCGGAGAATGGTTTTTAAGCAGAAATGGAATGTTATACTATAAACCATTTAAAAATGAAGATATGAACTCCGCCCAAGTAATTGCACCAGTCATCGGGAGATTTATAGAATTAAAAGGTAATGCACAAGAACAGAAATTTGTTGAACACATCAATTTCAAAAATATTTCATTCCAATACGGCCAATATATTTTGCCGCCCGAAGGACAAAAAGATACGCAAGCCGCTGCATCAATTATCGACGCCGCTGTAATGGCTGATTACGCAAAAGCCATAAGTTTCGAAAATTGTGAAATCGCACACATCGGCACGACCGCGATATGGTTTAAATATGGATGCTCTGATTGCTCAATAAATAAATGTTATATCCACGATTTCGGCGCATCAGGTTTATGCATCGGCGGAGACGATTTATCGCTGCCAATTACAAGCCATATTGAAGCAGATAACAATATTATCCGTTCAGGTGGACAAATTCATTTTGGAGCTGTCGGTATTAAGATCGGACACAGCAGTGATAATAAAATTACACATAATGATATTTCAGATATGCGATATACCGGCATTTCAGTTGGTTGGAAATGGGATTATGGCAAAAGCCCTGCTGAAAGAAATAAAATAGAATACAATCATATTCATCATATTGGGCAAGGTGTCCTGAGTGATATGGGCGGAATTTATACGCTTGGTGAATCGCCCGGTACAACGATATGCAACAATGTAATACATGACATCTATTCTTATGATATGTACGGTCGAGGCGGCTGGGGTATTTATACAGATCAGGCAAGTTCGGCTATGCTGATAGAAAATAATCTTATTTATAACACTAAGACCGGAAGCTATTCGTTGCATTACGGCAGCGATTTGATTGTCAGAAACAACATTTTCGCATTCGCAATGGACGGCCAGCTTCAGCGTGTTCCTGCTGGGATATGGAATCGTGCGATACAAGGCCGTATCTGGTTTGAAAATAATATTATCTATTGGCAAAACGGCGACCTTTATTACGGCGACAACTGGAATAACTGGAACGATGAAAATGTTTTATCATTTAATAATGTTTATTGGAACACATCAGGACAAAATATTGAGTTTGATGACTCGCTCAATCTCGCACAAATTCAAAAATTTGGACGAGAAAACAATTCTATAAAAACAGACCCCTGCTTCATTGACGCAGAGCATTTCGATTTTAATTTAAAGCCAAATTCACCAGCTATTAAATTAGGATTCAAACCGTTTGATTATACAAAGAGCGGAATATATGGTGATTCGCAATGGACAGTATTGGCAAATGATTTTAATTATCCGAAAGTCGAATTTGCACCGGAACCCCCTGCCGGCAATACTTTAACAATTAATGAAGATTTTGAGTCGGTGCCGCTCGATTCGATACCTGATAACTCAAAAGCAGATGTCGAAAAATCAGGCGATTCAATTGCAGTAACTGATTTGTACGCAGCCCGTGGAAAAAATAGTCTTAAAATTACTGACGCATTGGGGCTTAAGTTTACAGAAAATCCTAAATTTTATTACCAAACGTATTTTACAGAAGGCACTTCAATAGTTTCTTTTGATTTAAGGTTGGAACAAAACGCGGAAATTGAACATCTTTGGCGGGATGCTTTAAAATATCAGACCGGTCCAAAACTAAAAATTAAAAATAACTCACTAATCGTCAACGGCCGAAATCTTTTATCACTGCCGACGCAGCAATGGATTCATTTTGAGATAACTGCAATGCAAGGCAAACACGCAAACGGTAAATGGACAATGGAAGTTACGCTACCAAATGGCGATAAACATTTTTTTGATGCACTAAAGACCAAAGCATCAGGATGGAACAGAACAACACAAATAGAATTCTCAAGTATGGCAGCACGACATGCTGAATTTTATTTAGATAACATAAAAATTACTAATTCATCAAATGATTAAGAAGGATACTCGATTATGCGAAAACCTGATTTCCAAAACATTTTGAAGGTATTGAAAAGACAAGTGCCGGACAGACCTACACTTTTTGAATTTTTTCTCAATGAACCATTATACCAAAAGCTCGCAGCTCCTGCGGGTCCATTTACCGATAAATGGACTTTCGGTTTATGCTGCCCGATGGTAATTAACGCTTATAAATACGCAGGCTATGATTATACGACTGTTCTTGGTTCCGAGTTTACTTTTCAGTTGCAGGAAATAGAAAGCAAAGAAACCGTATCACTCAACGCAGGCAATGCGATTCGGGACAGAAAAAGTTTCGAGGCTTATAATTGGCCAGACCCTGAAAAATTTGATTATTCGCGATTAGAGCAAGCACGAAATTGGCTGCCGGACGGTATGAAGCTGATTGTTTTCGGACCGCGGGGAGTGCTGGAAAATGTTCTCGTACTGGTTGGATATGAAACATTATGTATGATGATGATCGATGATCCTGAACTTACACAGGCAATTTTTGATGGCGTCGGCAAACGCTTATTAAAATATTATGAGATTTGCGCAGCTTATGATACGGTTGGAGCGCTTATATCAAACGATGACTGGGGATTCAAAACCCAGACAATGCTGTCGCCTGCGGATATGCGAAAATATGTTTTCCCCTGGCACAAAAAAATTGTTGAAGCAATTCACAAAACAGGAAAACCCGCTATTCTGCATTCTTGCGGCAATCTCGACAAGGTAATAGGCGACTTAATTGACGACATAAAATATGACGGCAAACATTCTTATGAAGATACTATTTTGCCAGTAGAAGATGCGTATGAAAAATGGGGTTCGCGCATTGCGATATTAGGCGGGATAGATTTGGATTTCGTCTGCCAGTCAACGCCGCAGCAACTAACCAAAAGATGCAAAGCAATCCTGGAAAGAACTAAATCCCGCGGCGGTTACGCTCTCGGAACAGGCAACAGCGTTCCCGAATACGTCCCCGATGAAAACTTCTTTGCAATGATTAATTGCGTTCGCGGAGAGTAACAAATGACCAAACAAGCAACTCGCTATCTTGAAGTTGATCCTTGGGTGATTGAAGAAAAAGATTTTTATCCAAAATACTCTATGGTCTCCGAATCTATATTTTCGCTCGCCAACGAATTTATGGGTGTGCGTGGATATTTTGATGAAGGATACACAGGCCAAACAATGGTCGGCAGTTATTTCAACGGCATCTTTGAAAGATTTTACATTGAGCATCCTTTTGCGCATCGTGGAATGGCATCGCAGGAACAAAAGATGCTAAATTCCGTTGACTGGCTCTACACAAGATTGATATTAGATGATGAAACGCTGGATATCGCGAACTGCAAATTTACTGATTTCACTCGCAAACTCGATTTAAGAACCGGCGTATTGACTAGAGAATTTATCTGGCACAATAAAAAAGGTAAAAAACTGCGTCTTAAGTTCGAACGATTCTTAAGTATGGATTATCATCAGCTTGGTTTTCAACGAATTACTTTTGAGCCGTTGAATTTTTCCGGGATAATAAAAGTTGAATCAGGCCTTGATTTCAATCTTATTCATCATAACACAAGCGGATTCAAATCTAAACCTTTTGAAAGTTTATGGGTTTGCAGAAAAAAAGGCAGGCAAAACAATATCACCGCTATATTAAGTCAAATACCGGTAAGTCAGCATACGGTTTTTTGCGCGTTCAAACTGGATTTGCCGGATAAAACTAAATGTAAACAAAATCAAGATGAAAAATTTATAAGCCAGTCTTTTGAAATAAAACTTCAGCAGGGACAAAAAACTCATTTTGATAAAACCGCAGTCGGCGTTACGGAGAAAAATCCGAATGTCCCGTATCGAACTTTGTGGAACATCGGCATAGAAAAAACTTCTAAACTAAGGGAAATAGATTTTGACAACGCACTTGAAAAACAAAAAAAATACTGGTCTGATGTTTGGGAAAAACTCGACATTAAAATAGAAGGCGACAGTCTCAATCAGCAAGGAATACGATTCTGCATCTTCAATCTTCATCAGACATATCACGGCGTTGATTCATCATTAAACGTGCCCGCAAAAGGTTTGAGCGGCGATGGTTATGATGGCAAAACATGGTGGGATACGGAAACGTACTGCCTGCCGTTTTATATGTTCAATAATCCAAAGGCCGCGAAGAATCTGCTCGACTATCGTTATAAAACATTGCCACAGGCATGTGAACGCAGCAAAGAAGTTGATGGATGCAAAGGCGCACGCTACCCGATGTCGACCATTGACGGCATCGAAACGTGTTATGTCTGGCAGCACGGCGATTTGGAAATACACGTATCGGCTGCGGTAGTTTATGGTATCTGGCATTATGATAAAATCATCGGCGACAAGGAATTTTTATATACTAAAGGCATTGAAATGCTTTTGGAGATTTGCCGGTATCACGCATCTCGCGGCAGTTTCAGCCAGAAAACAGGCGAGTTCGGTTTCTGGAATGTTATGGGGCCTGATGAATTTCACATGCAGGTAAATAACAACGCTTATACCAACTGTATGGCGAAAAAAATGTTTGAATACACGCTGGATGTCGTCAAAGAAATGCATGTAAAATCTCCGCAGCAGCTTCGGAAAGTTGCTAAGAAAATTAATCTTAACGAATCAGAATTAAAAGGTTGGATTAATAAAGCTCGAAAGATGCGAACCAACTTTGACAAAAAGACAGAAATGTTCGAGCAGCACGATGGTTTCTTTGATTTGCCGCACATAGATTGTCGCAGCATTTCGCCCGAAGAATACCCGATTTACAGCCATTGGCCATATTTGAAAATATTCAGATATGATATGTGCAAACAGCCTGATGCCCTGCTGCTGCTATTTTTCTTTGGCAATGATTATTCTAAACAATGCAAAAAAACAAATTATGAATATTATGAATCGCGATGCAGTCATGAGTCATCGCTTTCGCCGGCGATTCATTCCATTTTGGCCGCCGAACTGGGCAAGCATAAAGAAGCATATAAATTTTTTGCTCACGCAACACGCCTTGATTTAGACGATTACAATCGCAACGCCTGGGCCGGTCTGCATATAACAAGTATGGCCGGGGCTTGGATGAATATTGTTCAGGGATTTGGAGGAATGCGAACAGACGGAAACACTCTGTCATTTGCTCCGTCAATCCCGGCAAAATGGAAAGCCTTTAGTTTCAAAATTTTATACAACGATACCGTTTTGGAAGTACGAATCGATAGGAAATATGCATATTTTATAACCTCCAATGAAAACACTATTCAAATACAGGTATTTAACAAAAAGTACAAAGTAAATAAATCCGGCATATCTGTGAAACTTCCCGCCGGAAGAATCGCAAAGGCATAATGTGGAAATAAAAGCTGTTATATTTGATCTTGACGGCGTTATAGTATCAACGGATGAATTTCATTATCAAGCGTGGCAGAGTCTTGCTGATGGAGAAGGAATTTATTTTGACCGAAAGATAAACGACAATCTGCGAGGTATCAGCAGGATGGAAAGTCTGGAAATTATTCTTCGCAAAGCAACAAAAAAATATTCAGATTCTCAAAAAGCTGAAATGGCAGCTCGTAAAAATAATTATTATTGCAAATTACTGGAAAAACTTAGCCCGGCAGACCTGCTTCCATCAGTTACTAACATCCTGAACGATTTGAGAACACGCGGAATTAAAATGGCGGTCGGCTCATCCAGTAAAAATTCGCCAGTAATATTGAACCGCATCGGACTTGGTACATATTTCGATGCAACGGCCGATGGTAATGACATTAAAAAAAGCAAGCCAGACCCGGAAGTATTTTTGCTTGCGGCAGAAAGGCTAAAAATAGCTTCGCGGCATTGCCTTGTAATAGAAGACGCAACGGCAGGTGTTGAGGCAGCAATAAACGCCAAGATGTATGTACTCGCGATTGGTCAGGCAAAATCTGATATGCGCGCACATTTACGTGCAAATGACCTAGCATCGGCGGATTTCGTTGAGATTTTTAAAAATCACGGAGAATATCAATGTCAAAATCAGGATTGAAATTAGTAACGCTTTATTTAGCATTATCTTCATTCATTTCAACGATTGCAAAAGCTGAAGACGCATCGCAAATAATTTCAAAATACAATGTGGTATGGAACTCCCCAAGTACATGCTCAAATGGTTCAATGCCGATTGGAAACGGCGATATGGGGCTTAATGTATGGTTTGAGGAAAATGGCGATTTACTTGTTTATGTTTCAAAAGGCGACACGTGGAGTGAAAACGCGAGAATATTAAAATTAGGAAAGCTCCGCATTAGTTTTTCACCTAACCCATATAAAAACGGATGCTTTTTTCATCAGGAACTTGAACTTTTAAAAGGCACTATTTCCATTCAAACAGGCAACAAGGAAAATGCCTTGAAAATTAAAATATGGGTCGATGCTTATAAGCCAGCAGCTTACATAGAATGCGACAGCAACTCACCAATCGAAATAATGGTACAAACTGAACCCTGGCGGACACAACCAAGAGAAGTAACCGGACAGGAACTGCATTCTTTCCTGGCATTATCAGGAGCACCACGGAAAATAATTGTCGAACCTGATACAATAGTCAAAAAGCAGGATTCTCTGCTTTGGTATCACAGAAATAATCGTTCTGTATGGGAAGAATGTTTCAAAGTGCAAGGTCTTGAGAGTATTCTAAGCAAAGAAAAAGACCCTCTGCTGAATCTCACATTCGGATGCAGCGTAAGCGGAGATAATTTAATATCCGTTGACGAAACACAACTCAAAACTTTTTCGCCGACAAAAAAAACTGTCATCGCTATAAAATCTCATACCGCACAGACTGATACTATTGAGAAATGGATTGATGAATTAGAACAAGTCAAAATATATAAAAACCAAAACGAACTAAAATCAGCGTACAGTAAACACACAGAATGGTGGCAGAATTTCTGGGATCGAAGCCGAATAATCGTAACAGGCAGCAAAGACGCCGATACCGTAACGCAGGGATGTCTGCTTGCCCGCTGGATGGACGCTTGCGCAGGCCGCGGCAACTTCCCGATTAAATTCAACGGTTCAATTTTCACTGTTGACGCGAACACATCCATAATCAATCCAGAGGGACATATTTATGATGCTGATTATCGTTTGTGGGGTTCGGCTTATTGGTGGCAGAACACACGACTGATTTATTGGCCGATGCTGAACTTCGGAGATTTCGATTTGATGCAGCCGTTGTTCAATATGTATATGAAGGCATTGCCTTTGGCGATGGAGCGTACAAAAATTTATTACAATCACAGCGGTGCGTTCTTCCCGGAAACAATGCAATTTTGGGGCACATACACAAATGCAGATTTTGGATGGAACAGAGAAGGAAAACTATTGGGGGCGGTGGACAATCCCTGGATAAAATATTACTGGCAAGGCGGCATTGAACTGGTAACAATGATGATTGCATATTATGAATATACAAATGATGATAATTTCGCCAGCACAAAACTGCTTCCAATGAGCGAACAGATATTATTATTTTATGCTCAACACTGGCCAAAAGATGAATCATGTAAAATTCTTTTCAAGCCTTCAGCCTCACTGGAAACATGGCACATCGCGACAAATCCTTTGCCGGAGATTGCGGGATTGAAATATGTTTTGAATAAACTTATTGCATTAAAACCATCTCTTATAAAAAGTCATCGTAAACAATGGCAGCAAATGCTTGATTCACTTCCTCCAATTCCAATGAAAGAGGAAAATGGAAAGAAATTTTTACTTCCGGCAGATTCTTTTGAATCAAAAAATAATATGGAGAATCCCGAATTGTACGCAATCTTTCCATATGGCCTGTATGGCGTTGGAAAACCCGACCTTGATATCGCTCGCGAAACATATTCACGCCGACTGATGAAAGCAAGCGGATGCTGGCATCAGGATGCGATTGATGCTGCGTGTCTCGGCCTTGCGGATGAGGCGTGGAAATATGTGGTTTATAATTTCAGCACAAAACACGCCGCTTATCTTGGAGCATCAGGCGAGAATCTCGCGGCTGCCATTAAAAGCTATGGGACACTGACAGACCCGAATGTACGTTTCCCCGGATTCTGGGGGCCGAATTATGATTGGATTCCAGACCAGGACCACCCCGGAGTTACGATGATCGCGCTGCAAAGAATGCTTATGCAAACCGATGGCGAAAAAATTATATTATTTCCGGCTTGGCCGAAAAATTTAGATGTGGAGTTTAAACTCAATGCTCCGCACAATACGGTTATCGAAGCAGCTCTCAAAAATGGAAAAATAATCAAACTTAATGTAAAACCAGCGTCTCGTAAAAAAGATATATCAATAATTTACAATAACATAACGAAAGGAAAATATGAAAACTAATGCTTTTTTAATCTTGTTATTCTGTATCCCTGCTTTTTCAGCTAACTACTATGTAGCACCAAACGGCAATGACGCAAATCCCGGCACATTGCAAAAACCATTTCTTACACTTGAAGCGGCAAGAGACGCTGCACGCAAAGACAACGACACTGGCAAAACGACTATCTGGCTTCGCGGCGGGACATATTATAGAGCAGCATCCTTTAAATTATCAAAAGAAGATTCAGGCACAAAGAAAAGCACAGTTGTTTACCGTTCTTTCAAAAATGAACAGGTTCGCATAACAGGCGGGAACAATCTCGCTGCAAAAGATTTTTCCATCGTCAATGATAATTCTATATTAGAGAGAGTGCGTCCCGGAGTCAGGGGCAAATTACTGCAAATAAACTTAACCGAAACCGGCATAACTGACTTAGGCAAAATCATACCAATCGGTTTTTATCAGCCTATTCTGCCAACTGAACCAGAATTGTTTATTAATGACAAGCCAATGACTTTGGCAAGATGGCCGAATTCTGACTGGGCAAAAACAGGTTCAATAAAAGCCGATGGCCCGGCGCCAGGCCCGGCAGTGGAAGATAAAAATAAAAATACTAACGGTGCTGAAATTGCATTTGTTGAAGAAGAACCTTTTCGCTGGACAAACGCAGACGATTGCTGGCTGTTCGGATATTGGAATTGGGACTGGTGCGATTCAAGTTTGAAAATTGAAAACATCGATGTTGAAAAAAGATGTTTTAAAATTTCACAACAACCGGCATTCGGCATCGAAGCTGGCAGACGTTATTATGCATTTAACCTGCTCGAAGAAATTGATATGCCGGGCGAATACTACATCGACCGGAAAACAGGCATTTTATATTTACTTCCGCCGGAGGGCTTTCAGACCGGTACAATTGTCATATCATTGCTGTCAAATCCGCTGGTTGTTATGGAAGATGTTCAGTCTGTAACTTTGCAGGACATAACGTTTGAGTGCACACGCGGAACGGCGATTCAAATAATAAACGGTAATGATAATTTAATTTCTAATTGTATTGTAAGAAATTGCGGTAATGCTGCTATCAATGTCGGCATCGGTGTTGAAACCGAGGTAGTTGGTAATTATTTAGGGTATCTATACGAAAACAGTATATGGAACCGCAATGCCGGCACAAATAACGGCATCACAGGCTGCGAGATTTATAATATGGGTGAAGGTGGCATAATTTTAGGCGGCGGAGACAGGATTACACTGATACCTGGAAACAATTACGCAAAAGATAATCGGATTCACAATTTCAGCCGCAGAACTCAAACCTACCGCCCTGCAATCGCAATTGACGGCGTTGGAAATACAGCAGCTAATAATCTGATTTATGACGGCCCGCATAACGGAATTATGTTCTTCGGCAATGAACATTCGGTGATGTATAATGAATTGTATGATTTATGCAAGCAGACAGGCGATGTAGGTGTTATATACACCGGCCGCGATTATACTGGCCGTGGAAATAAAATAAATTATAATTATATTCACGACACTTCCGGGCCGGCAGGCAAAGATAGCGCTATTGCTATTTACCTTGATGATTTGGCAAGCGACATACAGGTTATTGGAAATGTTATTTATAACGTTCAAACCGGACTATTCATCGGCGGCGGACGGGATATTGTTTTGAAAGATAATATAATTGCAAAGACCGGAAAAACAATATGGTTCGACGAAAGAGGTCTTGAAGAATGGTTTAAACATCATACAAATATGAACGACGGAATAATGATAAAACGTATTAAAGCAGTTCCATATAATCAGAAACCCTGGCTTTCAAAATATCCTGAATTAGCACCAATGCTCGATGACAATGAGATTTTCGCTCCAAAAGGAAACATTGTAACAAATAATATAGCTATCAATAGTTCTCTGCCGATCGAAGAAGAAATTGTCGCAAAAGTAAGAGAATATGGCAAGGTTGGAAATAATTTTGATGTTAAAAATTACAACATCAGCGATTGCGGTAAGTTCAAAGATTATTTGAGAAAAAACAAACAAATAAAAGAAGTTACGGGTTTTGATTATAAATTTTTTGATACACTGGGGCCAAAGAATTAAAGGAAATATATGCCAATCTGCAATACTTATGTTCAAAAAGTAACAAAGCTGAAAAACAGAACCGTCATAAATCTGGATGGCATTTGGGATATTGACGAAGGATTGATGAGTGAAATTCCTCGAAGGTTTAGTAACCAAAAATCTTTGGCGGAAGATATGTTCAACATTAGAACAGTTCAAGTGCCGGGACTTGTTGATTTATCAAATCCGCCTTTGCCGACTTACGGCTGGAACGCCAAACATCGAGAAGCGTTTTGGTATCACAGAAAATTTGACATCGCTCCGCCTTTCCCGGATTTAGTAATTCTTAAAGTCAATAAAGCCAGATTCGGCACAGAAGTATTTATAAACGGCAAATCCGCTGGCAGTCATTTGCCGAATTTTACTCCCGGATATTTTAATATACGCCATCTTCTTAATCAAACGGACGAAACAAACCACCTATTGATTCGCGTTGGCGCATTTCCTGATTCCGTACCCGATAATATCGTTCGTGGCGGCGACAGTGAAATGGTCAATTTTATACCGGGCATATATGACTCTGTCGAATTGATAATGTCCAACTCTCCCAACATTGTGAACATTCAAACCACACCGGATATTATTAATCAAAAAGTAAAAATTGCGGCAACTATCGGTAATCAAAAAAATATCGACATACAAACTACCGTAAATTATCGCATACGAGAATGTATTTCTGGAAAAGAAGTTGCTTGTGGGCAAACAAATTCAATAACTATAAAGAAAAATTCCGTTCTTACAATCGAATCAGAAATAAAAATAGAAAATTGTCATTTATGGTCGCCTGAAGACCCGTTTTTATATGAGTTGGAAGCGGACACGGGAAGCGACACTGTATTGATTCGATTTGGGATGCGGACATTCAGGTTTGATAAGAAAACCAAAACCGCCCTGCTGAATGAAAAACCGTATTATATGCGAGGCGCGAATGTTTGCGCTCATAGGTTTTTCGAAGACCCGCTGCGAAGCAATTTGCCTTGGGACGAACAATGGGTGAGCAAGTTACATAATCAATTTCGCCAAATGCACTGGAATTCACTTCGATACACTATCGGTTTTCCGCCGGAGAAATGGTATCAGATAGCCGATGAGGTCGGATTTTTAATCCAGGACGAATTTCCATTATGGTATTCTTCAGACGAGGGACTTGGCAAATGGCCCGAAACGTTAAAGGCTGAAAATCTCGCCGCCGAATACAAAGAATGGTTAACGGAAAGATGCAATCATCCTTGCGTTGTCATTTGGAACGCGGCAAATGAAACTCGAAGCAATGAAACAGGCAACGCGATAAAAATGGTAAAAAGTATGGATTTGAGCAACAGACCTTGGGGCAATAGTTGGGGCGCGTGGCAGGATCCAAACGGCTGTATTGATGCACATACTTATCTTTACATAGACCATATTGTCAACACACCGCCAAATGTTTTTAAATTATCCGATATGGCAAATATTTCACCAGTACCTCGCCGAGGTGTAGAGGCAGACCTTGTTACTCAAATCCCCTGTGATGAGGACAAACCTATATTTGTAAACGAATATGGTTGGTTGTGGTTAAACCGTGATGGAACTCCAACAACACTTACGGAAAAATTATACAATAATATATTAGGGCCAAATGCATTAAACGATGACAGGCGTTTGTGTTGTGCCAGAATTTTCGCGGCACAGACCGAATTTTGGCGATGTCACAGAAAAGCTGCCGCCATAATCGGGCCTTTCGGTTTATGCCATTCACGTCCTGACGGTAGAACTTGCGACCATTTCATAGATATACGCACTCTGGAGTTTGAGCCATATTTCCAGAAATATGTCGGTGATGCATTTTCGCCACTCGGAATTATGGTTGATGAATGGTCTGAAACTCTAAAGGCCGGTCAATCACGAAAAATAAAAATTTATTCCATAAACGACACTGATAAAGATTGGAGCGGTAAAATATCTTTCCAATGTATAGGTAATGGCAAAATTGTTATTGAAAGTAATCATCCCTGTAATTTACCTGCATACGAACAGAAAATTCTTACATTTGAATATACTGTTCCATCCGAAACAGGTAAATATCAGTTGATCGGCTCACTTGAATATGGAAATTCAAAATCGGTTCGCAGTATTAGAGATATAACTGTTATCAAATAGGAGTATTACGGATGAAAAAAATATTAGTAGTTTGCATTTTATGTTTGTTCTCATTATCAGCAGCCGCACAGCAATCCGGCTGCAAAATTAATATGTCAACAGCTCACAAAGAAATTCCTTATGAAGTCAATGAACCAGTAACATTCAATATTTCTGTCATCGATGACAACAACGCATCAATAAAAGAAGGAATAATTTCTTATAAAGTAACACAAGATTTGGAAAAAGTGCTTTCAAGCGGACAATTAAATTTGAATTCCGATTCTTTAGCAATTACTGAAAAACTCAACAAGCCCGGCTTTCTAAACTGCGAAGTGAGTTTGACTCGCAATGGCCAAACCACTGTAATTCGTGGAGGGGCAGCCATTGAACCTCTAAAAATCAAACCCGGCAGCCAAGCACCAAATGATTTTGATGAGTTTTGGAGTTCACAACTGAATAGATTAAGAAAATATCCTGTTAAAGCATTCCTCACACCTGTTGAAACAAAAGAGCCGGGTGTTGAATTATTTGAGGTCAGGATAGATTGTCTTGACTGGATGCCGGTTGCAGGGTATTTCGCAAGACCAACAGATGCTAAACCACAAAGTCATGCTGCGATTTTATTATTACATGGCGCAGGAGCTTTCAGTGCAAACAAAGGTGGTGTTGAATATTGTGCTAAAAGTGGAATGTTAGCTATGGAGATTAACGCGCACGGTATTGCCAACGGACAACCGAATGATTTTTATACTGATTTGGGAAACGGCTCTTTGAGTATGTCACGGTATCCTTATGCCGGCTCAAAAAATCGGGAAACCTGTTATTTTTTGGGAATGTTTTTGCGTTTAGTACGCGCAACAGATTTCCTTACTTCACAGCCGCAATGGGATCAAAAAAGACTTATCACTAAGGGATTTAGTCAGGGAGGATGTCAGGCAATCGTAGCTGCCGGCCTTGATCCGCGAGTTACAATGGTCGCTGCAAGTGCTCCTGCGATGTGCGATCATAATGATGAAGTTGTCGGCTGGCCGCATTTTATTACTCCGGGCCCTGACGGTAAGCCAGATGCTGAAATTTCCAAAACCGCAGGTTATTTCGATGTATGTAATTTTGCCGCAAGAACAAACGCACGTGTAATGCTTAGTGTAGGGTATGTAGATTCTATATGCAGACCAACAAGCGTATATGCGGCATATAATTGTTTTAAAGGCGATAAACAGATAATCAACCTGCCATCCTCAGAGCATTCATCACCGCAAGAAGTTGAAGATGCCTATTGGAAAATGATTAACGATTATATTAAAGCAAACTAAATATATCGCGCAAGTAAATCTTCTATTTGAGCTTGTGCTGAAATAGGCGCATTTATCATATAGATGATTCCACTTATATCTCCTATTTGCTCTTTTAATATTTGCAAAATGTTTCCTGTGCCTGTGTACTGAAAATCAAAAATCTGAATCAGTTTACCAGCCTTGTGAATTTTGCTATAGACTTCCGGCCATTGTGAAATATCCGGCTGGCCTGCACCGGGAATCCATTGAATACCTTTTATGGCATCTATCGAAAGTATATCATCAAGATGCTTGAGCTGTCCCGGCCCATCAAGATGATAAAAAGCATGCGAAAGCATTGCTGCCGACTCGTGCAAATCTGGTTTTATAAAATTTCTGAAAATTTTGTTATTTACCATATAACTGAAATCTGATTGAAGTATGCTATACTGTGATTCTGAGAAAATGCCTTCCCACGATGTATATCCCGGATTATATTCTTTGTAAATACTTTCAAATTCATTAAAACAATCAAACCATAATTTTTGAATTTGCATTGTCAATCTGCGGATATCTTCAGGAGCATCAATAATATCATATATAAGTTGTTCAGTTCCACGAAAAGACGCCAATACATCCATTATGCCGCCAAGGTCAGTAAGAGCTACCTGCACATTACCTTTCCACCTGTGAACCGCAACGGCAGCAATTTTTTTTACACGATTCAGCCAATAATTATGGGCATCTAAAAGTAGGTTTAAATCTTGTATTTTTTCTTTTTGAGTGTAATCAAACCATACTGTGTCAGGACTTGTATGCAGCTCCGCACCCATGAATGCTGCCAGAACTCCCGGCCCGAAATTCGGCCAAACAGATGGAAACGCATCTCCTAAAAATTTAGTACAGCATAGAGCATAATCCCACCTGTCAACAATTTGTTCTTCTGCAACAGATTCTCCAAACGAACAAATAAAATCACTGAACCAATTTGCGTTGGCATCCCAAAGATTTAATAATGGTTTTTCTCTTTCCGGTTCCGCACCAAAAAGACGAGCTTGAATAAGAGGCCGTCCAAGTTTGCCTTCCCACCATTTGTTGGAATCATTTTTTATTCTATTCCATCTTGCTGAATCAAATTTGATTGCCATAGAACTTTAAATCAGTAATTTGTTGTGAAATTCCAAATATCGCCGCTGCCGAGCAGATTACCATCACTATCATACTCATCAACACACCAATAATATATTGTGTGATTTTGTAATGTACTTGAAACATAAGACGATTCAGCGAATTCACCCTTATAACCATCCGTTCTCGGATTTGGTGTTTGACTTAAATAAACTTTATGTGTTGCCGCTGTCAGCGCAGGCGCCCAGTATAATTTTGGCGATACCGGTGCAGAACCCCATCCTGTCGGCAGAATCGGCCTGCTCGCTTTATCCTGCAGAAGATTGCCCATTTTTTCCCAAGGAACTCTCTGGAATCCATTTATTGTATATGCCGGTGAATACTCGTGCAACGCCATAATTAAATGCTCTTCGTCAATAAACAACGGATTCTGATTTTGAATATTATTGGTAATAGCATAATACGACAAGCCGCCAGTTCCTCCCCAGCCACCTTCAACTAAATAATTTGAATTAGACCACGAAATATTCTGCGTAAAGACACCATTTTCCGGATTTTTTACTTGTGCATACCTTGGGTCAGAATAACTACTAGGTATTGCAGACAATGCCGGGTATGCCGTACTCCACGGAGGCTGCGTGAAGTTATATTGGCTTAACAACTCAAGCAGATTCCATGGGTCTGATGCTGTTTCATTTATAACAGCGACGCCTCTGCGGTCGGTAAAGAATGCAGAGCCGCATTTCGCAATGATATTGTTCTTAATGATATTATCCCTGCCGCCTCCGCACATCACAGCTTCTCCGGTTGCGGCATAGAGTATATTGCCAAAAATATTATTTCCGCTGGAACAATCATCCATGTAGATTGCATGAACATAAGGCGTTTCAGAACTCACTATATTGTGAATAAAATTATAGCGAACGATATTTCCTCTGTTGGCCCAGCTTCTGCCGGTGTACAGAGCACCCGCATCGCCCGACTCCTGACAAACATTAAAAATATTATTAAACTCAATCAGGTTGTTGTTGGCCGCGTATTCTGACCAATTATCCTGATTGCAAACTCCCCATATCAATGCGCTGTGCGGCGCATCATACATCAGATTATGTCTGACTTTCTGACCAACGCCGTGCATATAAACACCCGGATTATATGTTCTGTTCCACCTGCCAAAACCGTGAATACTGCAATTCTGAACGGTGTTGTTACTCGGCGTAAGCGCGAATATATCGCCGCTTTTCATATATATACCCATATCTCCGACATCTGCAATTTCGGTATTCTGTATCAGGTGATTTGACCCGCCGAGAATATTTATTCCGATTGCGCCGGCATTGCGAATCACACAGTTATCAAAAACAACATTTGTTCCACCGCTGATTTGAATCGCATCATATCTGCACATTTCAAAAGTTATGCCTTTGAAGTTAACGAAACTCGCATTGCAGCAATTCACAAGTTTTTCGGAATTTTCACCAAGTGTTGAAACTATAATTTCTGCCGAGCTGATATTCGCGGGCGGCCACAAATAAAGTATTCCGGTTGCCCTGTCGAGATACCATTCACCGGGCGAATCCAGTTCTTCAAGAAGATTCAAGGCGTACCATGTACCATTATCACCAACACCATTTACCGGCCTGGAGCCTAAAGTAATTCGTTTATTTACAGTATCGATATTTGCAATAGCTTCGTATTGATCAGCATACTGAAACTGGAAATATCCGAATGCCCAGGGGTCTGGTGCGCTTGTCCATCTTTCCGGCCGAGTCCCGCTATATGTGAAAGCGGTATCGCTTACGGCCGTGCCAATATCTTCAAGACCGCTATTCGGCCATCGAGCAAGTTGAAGCAACTGCCCGTTAAAACTTATTTCCAGATGAGAACGCTGATGTCTGAAAAATCCTCGTTCACGCATCACACCATAATCAGTAATTCCGTGCGCAGAAAGATTAACCTGCATAATATTGCCTTGCGCAGAATCATCAAGTCTGCCCCAAACCGGCGAGCTGATATTCACATAAGAAAACCAACTCGGCTGCAATTGAACCCCGCCGATGATCCTTACTTCTTCTCCGGGATATGCGGAATATGTAATTGGTTTTGAATCGGCGCCGGAATATAAATTCGTAAGATCGAATTCCGATGAACGGAAATATTTACCGCCTCTTAGAAATACGGTTACGCCCCCTTCTGCTAATCCGTTTGTGCGTATCATATCGCGGACTTTTTCCAAAGTTTTGAACGGCTGTTCAATCATACCAGCAGCTAAATCGCTGCCATCTGTCGAAACATAATATGTATCAGGTTCCAGGCCGGAACTGGTTGAAAAACTCCAAACCAAACCTTTATATGTTTGACCATTTTCGGTAACATCGATACGCCAATAATAAGTTACACCTTTGGTAAGCATACCCGGATTGTAAGTTGTTTGCGTCTGATGAACGCGAAAGATACTGTTTTTATTCCAGCGTGATGATAATTTCGAAAAATCTGCAAAATTTACTTTATTATCATTATTTATATCCGCATTATTGCCGGGCGGAACAGTACCAATTAACCATTGATCGCCAAGCAGTTTCAAATCCTCAAAATCAATCACACCATCATTTGTTATATCTTCTGCCAGAAATTCCGCGGAGGCATTTTTCACATCGTTACAATCTGTCCCAAAATATACGTCATAAGATTCAGAAGGATTTACTTTCGTCCAGCTAAGAATAACCGACTGCGGAAGACTTATAGTACCATTTTCCGGCACAGGATTGTAAGGACAAACAGCAGAAAGAATATATTGATTATTGCTTACAGTACTTTCAAAACCAGCAAGGCCGGTAGCACCGTATGCAGTGATTTTTCCGGCAGCAATATAATTTTCCATTGTAGAGCCAAGTGTGTATGGAACCTTGAGCGTTCCACCTCTGATATCCATACTGCTTACCTGTCCCTCGATGCCCATCCAGAAATTATTAGTAGCAGTCAGAGTTCCGCCATCGAGCTGGATATGACCGACGGCGCCCTCAAACCACATCGTAACATATATATCACTTGCGGTAACAGTTCCACCTGTCATACGAAGTGTACCAGTTCCGCCTTGCCCTACTACAAGAGTTGTCGTAACATTTACTACGGCGTTGTCCATAACATTAACCGTTGCGGTTGTCAAATCATCAAACTGCGCTATAACAATACCTCTGGCAGTCAAGCTGCCAGTCTCCTTTACATTAAGTGTAGTTGTAAACCCAGTGGTGTTGGCACTAACACAGTCCCGACAAACGACATTATCGCCAGACGCAATGTTACACACTTCGGGACTTCCGTTCCAGCCGTTGAAAGTCGCATCAATACTCGCAGTCGGAAGTCCAGAGTTAGCAATCCAGTTGGCAGAATTATTCCATCGATGGTCACCCGTATCAAAATAATAATTGGCCGATGCTAAACTGCTGAAAATAAGTACTAAAACGGCAATTGAAACAAACTTTTTAATATACATTCTTTGTCTCTTTAAATTAATTATTTTGACATGAGCATAACCAATATTTCGCCATTAAACTCAAATCATATAAATCAACATTTGAATCATTATTAACATCTCCATCAATCGAAGAGCCGCTTTGCTGCCAATTTTGGTTTAATTTGGCATAATCAACCATATTCACCAAATTGCTTCCGTCGATATCCGCCCGCTGACATTCCGTTGTAACTACGTTTGATAGTACATTATACCATTGTTGCGCCATTTTTAAATAGCCATTATCATTAGGGTGCAAAGTATCCGCCATATCAGTCGAATAATTAAGTGCGTGTTCTAAATCCACCATAGCCAGCAGGTCGCCATTGGCGATTCTGTTCTGAACTAATGTTTCAACGGCATTATTAAAAGCGTTTGTTTTAACATCCCCAACTTCAAGGACAATCCTCGCAACAATAACAATCACTTGTCTGTTTTGTGATGATTCGTAAGAATCTATATTGTCAAGAATCTGTCCGATTATGGCCGGATCCTGTGTTCCCTGAACAATATCATTAGTACCGATATGCAGCAGGACAATATCTGCAAGATTATTAACGAGCCAATTATAAACATTATCTCTGATTTGATATGAATACCAGCCCGGATAACCTTCGTGGTCGCAGTCGTTAAAATCACCATTGAACTGACTGCCGACAAATTCCACATTATAACCGTTCGTTGTCAGCATTTGATACAACGGTTTGCGATAACCGTTAAGTCCGCTTGGCGTCGAACCTATACCATACGTTATTGAATCCCCCAAAGGCATTATTCTTGCATCTATGCTGGAAGGTTTATCCACAGCAGTCAATGTCGCGGTATTGGCTAACGGATTCGGCGTTAGCACTACCTTTCCAGTTCCGCCGTTTGCAGTAATTATACCGCTATTTACATAGCCACGTGTATCTACCTGTTGCGCATAAGGTGTAATAACTTTAGCCGCAGCGCCGGAGATATCCAAATGCGCATTGTCATACCCATAAGTGCTCCAATAATACTTGGAACCAAATCCTGCCCATAATTTTGTTCGTACAGTAACAGTGGAATTGCCTGAAACATTCATTTGAGCGATTGCATCCGCATTGAATTGTGTCAGATATAATTGCGCAGTATTAATAGACGCATCTCGCACATTAAGTACATGTGAGCCTCCCGAACCTACGGTAAAAATACCACCGACATAAACATTCCCTGCATTTATATCGACCACCCCTGTTGTATCATTATACACACCTAACACGAAATCTTTGCCCACAGTTAAATTACCTGTAATCTCGAAACCTGTTGTGGTTCCCGCGGTGTTGGAATATGGGCAATAGAGATATTTGACGGTACTGCTGGTTGTTAATCTCGGATGCACATTGTTATTGATATTTATGGTATGAGTGCTGAAATCAGGCAAAACAGTCAGGCGTATCCATGAGCCATCACGCCAGTTGCCAGGCGTAGTCCACAAGTTATCACCAGACTCATTTGTAAAATACATATTTGCCGCAAAAAGGCTTACAGAAAAAAACAAAACAAAACAAATTGATGCTATACGCATAATACCCCTATATAAAAAGAGGACAGACATAACGTCTGTCCTCTAATGCTCAAAACTAAATTTTTATTTTTTACGACGGAGGAAAAGACCGCCAAGACCCAGGAGCGACATTGTAATTGGTTCTGGAACAGCCTGGAAGGTCCAATATGTTGCGCCATCTGTAGCTTCGACAAAGTTACTCAAACCATTCAGACCGTTAGCAGTAATTTTGCCTGCAGCAATGTAAGCTTCAATTGTTGAACCAAGTGCGTATGGAACTTTCAGTGTTCCGCCGCTGATATCCGCACTGCTTACCTGACCATCAATGCCCATCCAGAAATTGTTTTTAGCAACAAGCACTCCGCCGTCAAGCTGGATATGTCCAACAGCACCTTCAAACCACATTGTAACATATATGTCATTTGCTGTAACTGTTCCGCCTGTCATGTGGAGAGTACCAGTGCCGCCCTGACCAACTACAAGTGTAGCCGCGACATTCACAACGGCATTGTCCATAACATTGATAGTTGCGGTTGTCGCATCATCGAACTGTGCAATAACAACGTTGGTGGCAGTAAGGGTACCTGTACCTTTTACATTAAGCGTAGTTGTAAACCCATTGGTGTTAGCGCTGACAAGGTCGGAGCAAACAGCATTGTCACCAGATTCAATGTTGCACACTTCCGGACTTCCGTTCCAGCCATTAAAAGTTGCGCCAATAGTAGCGTCTGGGAGGCCGGAGTTATAAACCCAGTTGGAAGGATTAGTCCATTTGTGATCGCCTGTGTCAAAAAAATAATTGGCCGAGGCTAAACCACTGAAAGTAAGTAACAAAACAACAATTGGAATGATTTTTTTCAACATCTTCGTTCTCCTTAAAAAAAATAAAATTCAATAACTATTCATCACCATATAAAGACGTCTTACGGTGCCATTATTTTTATCTGCAGTTAAATACAGGCACATTAACCAACTTTAAATATAACACTTAAACAGTTTCTTCGTATCTCCATTTTGCATAAAAACATAACCATATTGCGCAAAACATTAAATAGATAATATTGCATTATTTCAAGCTTCCATCCTGCTGGGTTGAGCAACCTGTTCTTTAGTTTTACTGACATCTTTAATTGGAACAGGAACACGTCTCTGCACCATCCTGAATTGTCTTCCCAAAGCTGAAAACATCGCTAAAACGTTATCTATCGGTGTATTAGCCTGGATATTATGTATTGTGTTAAAAACATAACCTGATTTTTGACCCAAAATATTCACTCGTTCAGCTACTTCTTTATAAACTTCCTGCGGAGTTCCGAAAGGCAGAGTTTTTTGCGTATCCACGCCTCCGCCCCAGAATACAATTTTCCCGCCATATTTATCAACTAACCCCTGCGGCTCCATTCCTTTGGCTGAACATTGAACAGGATTTAAAATGTCATAACCCGCATTGATGAAATTATTAATCAACGGTTCACAAGCTCCGCAGCAGTGTTTTATCGTTTTCCATTTGGTATGCGTATGAATCCAGTCATTAACTTTTTTCACATAAGGCAGATACAAATCATCATAAGCCTTAGGGCTGCAAAATAACGTATTCTGCGCGGCAAGATCAGTACCATCCATCCAGACCATCTGTATTTTGTCGCCAACGGCCTGATAAAGCATTTTCAGATTTTCGATCGCAACCTCTGCCTGTGCCGCAAAAACTTCTTTTAAATAATCTTTGCGTAAAATTGTGCTTACATACCATTCTTCAATATCTCGAATACCTTTGGGATCTTTCAGAAATGGTGCAGGTACTAATGCCGCATCACCGAATGCAGTCCCCGGCACTGCCATTACAATAGCAAGGTTTGTATTAGTAAACAAATAATCAGCTCGTTTTTGATAGTAATTTAAATCCTCTTGTGAAAGCGTTGTAAATTCTTCAAGGTTATCAGTGGGATTAAGATCTGAATCATTAATCGGCTTTTGGCGAATTATTGTATCAAAATAAAAACCCTTTGAAGGCATTTTTCCAGAAGGCATCGCCGAAATATCGCCTTGCGGATACTGCATTATATTGCCGTCTTTGTCTGGTATTATGTTGAATTTACCAGGAACCAAAACCTTCGTACCATCATGAAGCGTCCATGGTTTCCAATCGGAATTTTCAAATCCGAACATATTTTTCGGCGCTTCAAGCATTGTTACATCTATTCCGAGAACTTCCTGCAGATCATACCCGATTTCTCCGAGCATTTGATATGGGTCGCTGACCTTTATTGGCTCATTAACATCGCTTAATCCAAGAATCCGCCGAAGTTTAGATATAATACTTACATGCGCACCGCTGCAGCAGGTTCCACCTAAATCTACAGGTACACGGTCGGTTTGCTGGAAATTAATTGCCCCTACTACTCGCTCCCTGCTTGTCGTTCTATGTAGCGATTTCGAATTCATAAATATTACAATTCCTAAAATAAAAACCTGATTAATAGGATAATAGTTATTATAATTCGAGTGCACTGCTACTTGATAACCATTTTGCGTGAATATATCACCATTGTGCGCAAGTTGCGGTTATTTGCTATTCCGGCTTTCTGTGTTGTCTGCGGAAATCACTTGGTGTAATACCCTTAAGTTCTTTGAAATAGCGTGAGATATGCGCAAAATCGGCATAACCTAATTTTGACGCGATTTGCGTTATTGTCATTGAATCATCTATAAGCAATTTTGTTATTTGCTCTATTCTCACTCGTTTGATTTCCTGATGAATCGAACGCTTAATTGCTTTTTGGAATCTCAATTCAAGGTTTCGCCTTGACATAGCGAGCGAATTCGCGACATCGCTGACCTGTATAACATGCTTGGAATCGCGAATGAACCTGACTGCATCCGCAACAACCTTATCCTCTACGGCAAGTACGTCTGTTGATTGGCGTGTCAGGACGTGTGTCGGTTTTACGTAAATGTTATTATAATTTTTCGCACTTTTCCTGCTCATCATCATTTTATGCAATAGTTCCGCCGCCGCATAACCCGCTGCCGGTGCGTCCAGTGCGACGCTTGATAATGGCGGATTACACAATTCACAAAACAATTCATCGTTATCAACTCCGAGAACAGCGATTTCATCAGGCACATAAATTCCCGCGGCCTTGGCTGCTTCAGTAACATGCTGCCCGTGATCATCGTTACATGTAAATATTCCGATTGGCTTGGGCAAACTTTTAAGCCAGTTAATTAAAGATAATTGCTCTTTGTTCCAGTATCTTTCAAATCTGAATCGCGGTCGATTATATTGGTGCACATTAAAACCAGCCTGCGTAACACGTTCAACAAAACTTTTTTCACGATCGTCTGACCAGTGCATATCGTTGAACCCACAAAACGCATAATTCTTGAAACCTCTGTCTAAAAGGTGTTCGGCAGCCATTACCCCTATTGCAGAACAATCTCCCAGTATATTGGGGTATCCTGCTATAACTTCTTTTATTGCAATAGCTATGGCGGGCACTCCCGGCGGTATTAATTGGCTCACTGCTTTGGAAGATGGGATACGAGCTATTATGCCGTCAACTCCCCAGTTTGCCAGATTCGGCAAAGACCATGTCATTCCGCCCGGCTCAAGATAAAATGTCCACGGCCCGTGAAGCCGCGAATATTTCGTAATCCCATACAATAATTTGCGTCCATACGCACGAGAAGTCTCAATTAATAAAAGGACTTTAGGTTGTGCCATTATATCATCCCGCAAAAAATTCTATTGTGTCTATATTAAAATTTCTTCTGGTTATGTTAAGAACAATTTCCTGCAAAAATTACATTATACTCTCTTTGCGCAATTTGGCGATATAAAAATGCAAAATGGCTTTTTATTTTTTAATTTGTTTATTATCCTAATGATTTATATATCTACTTTTAATTAAATTTCTTAAGTATTTCAATGGCAGGTTAGAAAAAATATGATCGCATCCAGATTATCAATGCACCCTGTTGATATAGCAATTATAATTTTATATTTTATTGGGATCGTTGTATTAGGATGCTGGGCCGGATGCAAAAAAAAACAAGGCACTGGAGAGAGTGGTTATTTTCTCGCCGGAAGAACATTAATCTGGCCAGTTATAGGATTATCGCTTTTTTCAACAAATATATCTACCGTCCATCTTGTGAGCCTTGCACAGGAAGGTTATGTAAACGGATTAGCATACGGCAGTTTTGAATGGATGGCAATTGTTCCGCTTTTAGCATTATCTTTGTTCTTCGCTCCTTTTTATATCAGAGCTAACATTGCAACATTACCAGATTTCCTCGAAAAACGTTACAGCCGTCAATGCAGAGACTGGCTTGCAATCATATCTATAATATCGGCCATTTTTATACATATAGGGTTTTCGCTTTATACCGGCGCTGTAGTTTTACGAGGAATGTTTGGAGTTAATATAATCTTTAGTATTGTTGTCATTGCGATAGTAACTGGTTTATACACAGCTATCGGCGGTTTACTGGCTGTTGTGTTGACCGAATCAATCCAGACTATAATCCTGCTCGTGGGTGCGATTTGTATCACCGCCATAAGTTATTATCACGTCGGCGGCTGGTCGGGATTATCACAAAGCGTAGAACCCGTAAAACTTACTTTATTACGCTCATCTTCAGACCCCGCACAGCTTCCATGGTATTCTGTCTTTTTAGGTTACCCTGTAATTGGATTGTGGTATTGGTGCGCTGACCAGACGATAGTGCAGAGAGTTTTAGGCGCAAAAGATGAAAACCATGCGCGTCTCGGCCCTCTTTTTGCCGGCTTTATAAAAATTTTGCCTGTATTTATTTTTGTATTGCCCGGACTTATTTGTCTGGCATTAATACGACAGGGTAAATTACCAAATACGCTTACAGATTCAGGTGATACTTATGCATTTATGGTAAATAATCTCTTGCCTGTGGGGCTAAAAGGCCTTGTGGCCGCCGCTTTACTTGCAGCCCTTATGAGCACCGTCTCTGGAGCATTAAATTCAATCGCAACATTATTCAGTTATGATATTCTTAAACGTTATCATCCGAACGTTTCTGACAAAACGATGATTATGTCAGGGCGTATCGTTACAGTTATCGCAATGATTGCCGCGATTATTTGGTCACCATTTGTAAGTCATTACAACAGTATCTTCCAGGGCATCACTGCAATTATCTGCTACATAGCACCTCCCATCTCGGCTGTGTTTATTCTCGGCGTATTCTGGTCAAGGGCTTCTGCATCCGCGGCACTGGCTACTCTATGGAGCGGCTCTTTTTTAGGAATTGTAGTTTTCATATTGGACTGGTTTAAAAATTCAACACACTGGTCAATACCGCCAATGATGTCAGCCTTCTATTTATTTGTGATTTGTCTGATTCTTATGATTGTCGTTTCGCTATGCAGTCGTGAACAGCAGAAAAAAGGAAACGATATCCTTGTTTGGCGAAATCCTCTTGAAGCCTTTAAGAGCGACAAAAAGTTTAGCATATTTGATTATAGAATTGTCGCAGCATTATTAATTGCAATTTTTATTGGTTTATATATTGTCTTTAAATAATTATCTCTCGAGAAGAAACACTAATGAACTCACGAGAACGAGTACTAACTGCTTTCGCTTATGAAGAACCTGACCGCGTGCCAATGTGGTGCGGTGCATCGGAGGAATTTTGGGCTAAGGCTCGGCAGGAACTTTCTTTGGACGATGAGGGACTTAGATTGCGTTTCCACGATGATTTTCGACGCGTATATGCAAAATACACCGGCCCATCACTAAAGCAAAATTCAACTATCTTTGGAATTGAACGGGATGGAATGGGATATGGACAACCGCTCAATCACCCTCTTGCAAACGCTTCACTTACGCAAATACACGATTATCATTGGGCCACGCATAATCACATTGACGCCTCTGACATCGTAAAGCAGGCAAATAAATTTTCAAAACAGTATGCAATATTAGGCGGTGATTGGTCTCCATTCTGGCACGATGCTATCGATTTGCTTGGTATGGAAACGCTACTGATTAAAATGTACACCGAACCTCAAATCGTAGATGCCGTTCTGGAACACATTTCAGATTATTATACAAATGTCAACATCAGGATTTTTGATATTGCCGCAAAGAGCATTGATATTTTCTTCATTGGTAATGATTTTGGCAGCCAAACAGGCCCCTTGGTCGGCGAACAGCTTTTTAGACGTTTTTTACTGCCTCATCTCAAAAAACTTATCGACGTTGGACATTCTTACAAATTAAAAGTAATGCTGCATTGCTGCGGAGGAATTTTCCCGCTCATCCCTTCTATGATAGAAGCAGGCCTTGATGGTTTACATGCCTTGCAGCCATCCTGCCACGGAATGGATATCGCCCAAATTAAGGCTAAATTTGGAAAAAAAATAGTTCTCAATGGCGCAATTGACTCTCATCATATCCTTATTGATGGAACAACTGATTTTGTGCGAACAAAAACAATAGAGACTTTGAAAATAATGAAACCCGGCGGCGGTTATATAGGCGGCGCAAGTCATGATACAATTTTAGAAGAAACTCCCCTCGAAAATGTATTGACAATGTTTGATACTATTTTGAAAAATGGAACCTATAAAAAATGAACTCAAAAGAAAGAATGCTGCGAGCTTTAAATCGTGAGAAACCAGACAGGCTTCCGGCAACCATTCATCAATGGCAGCAATACCATCTTGATACTTATATGGGCGGCGTTGATGCGTTAACAGCATTTAAACAGACAGGACTTGATGCGGCAATACAATATTTCGAGGCTATGGGACAATTTTGGATTCCGAACGCTGAAAAGTATATTGTTCAAACCGCGCAATGGCGCGAAGAGATTGAAGTTGTCAATGCCGACCCGCTTAATAAACTTCTCTATCATACAATCAAAACGCCGGAAGGAGAATTGACTTACAAAACCGGCGGTAACCTGACAACAACATGGATTACGGAATATCTTGTAAAAAGACACGAAGATATTGATTTGATAAAAAAATATATGCCTGTGACAAAACTTAATAAAGAAAATGTAAAAAAAGTATACGATTCAATTGGCGATAACGGCATCCTGCGAGGCTTTGTTTGGGGCGACCAGGCCGGATGCTGGCAACACGCCTGCTGCTTGATGGACGTTAATCAGCTTATTTTGGAAGCTCTGGATAATCCTGACTGGGTACATAAATTCCTTAAAATACTTCTCGACAAAAAACTTCATTTCATTGAAGTATCTCTAAAAGGAGCCAAATTCGACCTGATTGAAACCGGCGGCGGAGCAAGCAGCGATACGCTTATTTCCCCGAAAATGCACACCGAGTTTTGTATGCTTTATGACAAACAAATCCACCAGGCTCTCCATCGAATCGGCCATAAAAGCTCTTATCACACCTGCGGCGGAATGATGCACATTTTAGATAGTATTTTAAAAAATGAAACAGATGCTTCCGAAACGCTTTCGCCTCCGGGAGTCGGAGGGAATATAACAGAACCTGAAAAAGTAAGAGGCTTGTTCGGTGGAAAAGTTGCAATGATTGGCGGGATGGATCAGTTTAATATTCTCACTAACGGCACTAAACAAATGATTCGAAATGAAGTACGTCGTCTGTTTGAAGGTTTCGGCAAAAACGGCGGATATATTATGTCGGCAAGCGACCACTTTTTTGATGTACCGGCTGAAAATTTAAAAATATTCGCCGATGCTGCCAAAGAATGTACCTATTAAAAACTTCACAGCCGATGTGATTTTTTGTATTAATCCTGATGAAAAACTTCTTCCATACCCGCCCACCACTCATCTTGCTTTCTCAAAGGCACAGGTGATTGGAGAGGATCGGTATGTGTCCACCATTCTTTTGTTTGGGGGTCAGCAGCCATTTTTGCCATATCTGCTTTGAAATCATTACCTGCATATTCAAAGTAACTAAATAGATAATATTCATTTGGTTCAAGTTGTCCCAAATAAATAGAATAGTTTTGGATATGTACTTCTCTAATCTTTGCAAGAACTTCCGGCCAGACCGCCTCGTGAAGCCTTTTATATTCCGCTATATTTTCCTTCTTTATGCCAATTACATTGCCGTATCTTTGAACCGGATGTCTAGTTGCACATCCAGTAGTAAAACAGATAAGCAAAAACAATAATAGGCTTAAGTATTTTCTTTGGTTCAAAAAGGAAAATTCCACATCTAACAATAGATTAATAAAATATTTCTACAGAACCGCGAATTTGAGCACGACATCGAATTTCTGACTTTCTTGTCCACGAGACGTGGCCATCGGCATATCCGACAGGATTATCTTCTGATTTCATAAATGTTTGTACAGAAATACTCGGATTACCCATATAACTTCCGCCGTGAGCAACGTCCCATGTTGTTTCACCATTGTACTCCATTATGTGTGAAATAAACGCTTTTGCGCTTGAACATTCATCCATCTTATTTGGCCATGGAGGTTCACCGCTGACATTCGTTCCTACCATTCCGGCAGACATGGAAACAAAGGAATATAAAGGCGGATATCCCTGTGTCTTATTTGAAGTAGAACCCGTATGATAATTCGCGTACCAGTTATAAGCACTCCCGACATACCATGGGTATGGCTGTGCACCTGAATTTGGATAGCCCCAAGTTACCCAAGGCGGACTTCCGCCGTCCGCCTTACTGAATACACCGTTGTCATACCTCTCTTGCCTGCAATCTATCGCGACTATTGGACAAACAAATATTTTAGGATCTTTTACATAAGACCTCAAACAGGAATATACCTGACTCCATTGATTACATGATGAAGTAGCAGAAGGCCAGTTTGTTACATAGTTCGGAAAAGAGTCTGTATGATATGGGAACTTTCCGCTATTGGCAGAGGCATATGTCAGTTGCAAAGTACTCTGCGACCTTATATTTGTTACACAAATGACTCGCATCGCACTTCTTCTGGCTTTGCTTAGTGCCGGCATCAAAACCGCAAGCAACATCGCTATTATCGAAATTACAACCAGCAACTCTACAAGCGTAAATCCTTTGTTTTTATTCACAGCTTTGTCCCTTTGAGTAATTATCTATTGATTTTCAATAAATTCTTCTTCTGTCAGCAGCCAATCAGACGCTATTATTGCATAATCTTCAAAATTGGTCTCCAGGTCTTCATTGACATTGGCCGGATTTATTGCTTCAGATAGCCAATTCATTGCAAGAACTGTTATGTCGTCATAATCAACAAAGCAATCACCTGTAACATCGCCGGCAACGTCATCCATACATGCTGTTAATGTGCATGTATTAGAAGCGGCATCAGGTAAAATCTTTACAAATCCTTCACCGCCATACGCCTTGATTATTCCAAGATTTACATCCTCAACCATTTCAGGCCACTGTGGATAAGGCACTACAAGTTTGCCGTCATTTCTAATATCCACATGGGCGTTATCATTGCCATAAGTATCGTAATATCTTTTAGACCCGAAACCATGAGCCCAAACAAGTTTGACATTGATTGTTCCGCCAAACAGATTGATATTACACTTCGGATTTGGAGTACCAGTAAATTGTGTGAGGTAAAATGAGTTGCAATCCAGCAAACCGCCGTTCATATTGACAGTCGCAGCACCACCTTGACCAGCGACGAAGTCATAACACTTAAGTACTGCATTATCGTTTATAGTCAGCTTGCCGGTTTCAGAACCGTCAATCATACTCATCGAGTAGCCGCCGTGTACAACTAATCGCCCATCGCCGCGAAGTACTACATTGGCGTCAGCATACTGCGCACCGGTTTCGGGGTCGGGTAAACCATAAGGAGCTATGAATAATGCACATTCAAGCAAACCATTATTGATATCGACGATCGCTTTGCCACCGTTGCCGGCACAAAATGATGAACTGCAGGATAAATATGCATTTGCATCGGTTATATTTATTATTCCAGTGTGCGGATTGGCGAGAACACCTATATTTATATTTCTGACCTGAAATTTCCCATCCCCTTTCACATTTAATGTACTGGGGCCATAGAAAACACCTTCAATATCAGGAAGTCCGTAGGAAACATATACATCTCTCGGGGAGGTAACTGTGCCTCTTACATTTAGAACACCTTCATTATCTACAGTCAATGCTACAGTGGCATTGACAGCGGTCAAATTAACCACACCTAAATCATTTACATCAATTATTCCTTTAGATCCTGCTATGGTACAAATACCCCAACTTTTAGTGACCGTCAGAATACCGCCTTCGTTAATAATAAATTGCCCGCCTCTGCCATCATAAGGGCAGTACAAATATCTGATAGTTGTCGGCGTATCAAGGTAACATTTGAAATCCTTCCATGTAAAACTAGCGCTGTCTGTTGCGAGAGGAACCATATTCGATGGATTCAAATACGAATCCAGCCAATTCAAAGGATT
>Ga0154577_1146_pt1 | contig 37729 bp, 29 predicted proteins | sample RifGroF2_FD_116006 | JGI IMG/M metagenome (GOLD analysis project Ga0154577, IMG submission 116006) | Planctomycetes bacterium GWF2_42_9
CTACTGCAAACTTCTATGAAGCCAGGCCTGTCAAGTGGAAAGTTCATGTGATTGGTTCATTCTTCTATCCGGGTCTTAGCAGGCTCGTTTGTGAGCCTTCCCATTCAACTTACTGCGACGATGTTCATTCTCGCAAGCGGGCCATTACGCCCAGAGTTTGCAACGAACCATCGCTAGAACAATCACATCAAACCCACACACTTAATTCGCCCTTTTATCTCGAAAAATCGCAAAAATCTTTTCTGGAGGGGAGAAAATTCTTTCGAAGAGCCTCCTTTTACGCAGCATTACGCACTTGCCACATTCTATCCTCTTTTAGCAGCACCCAGCACAACACGGCCAGATGTCTTGCTACCGCCACAATCGCTATTTTCTTCCTGCTCTTGCTGCCACCCATCGCACGTTCATAAATCCGACGCATCCACGCACTGTACCGAAGCCCCAGCCAGCCCACCTGTATCAGCATCGACCGCGCCAGCTTATTGCCGCATCCGCTGATCTTTCCCTGTCTGTCCGTACTGCCGCTCTGATAACGTCTGGGCGTAAGCCCGAAATAGCTGCCTACTTGTTTGCCATTGTCAAACCTGCTTGCATCATCGATGGCTGCGTTCATAGCCTCCGAAAGTCTCGGCCCGATACCAGGAACACTCATAAGTATCTGCGTACCCCTGTCAGTCTTGCCGATCTCATCGAGTTTGCCTTCGATCTGCTCGATAGCATCTTTAACTGAAACAAGCTGGGCTAATTCGATAAAAAGCTCGCCACGCCACAATTCCTCTACCTTACATGCACCGGGTTCTCTGGCCTCGCTTTCAAGATACTTCAACCCTGCCTTGTTCCATGCCTTGTCGCCCGAATACATCACCATGCCTTCACGGTCGAATATTGCGCGTATATTGTTGGTTATCGCGATCCGACGCTTGAGCAGACTCTGCCGGTATGCTATCAGCGATCGCTTCTGTCGAACGTCTTTCTTGGGCACATGCACCAAAGGCAAATCTCCTGCCGCGCTTAGCTTTGCCAACTTGAGAGCGTCTTCACGGTCGCCTTTCTTCTTTACGTTCTTCCACCGCCAAGCATCATGATTGGTGTTGGCTACCTCAACCTCAACGCCCAAACCCTTACATATATCACATACCCAACCAGCCGCAGGCCCGATCTCAATAACAACCCTCTGTGCCTCAAAGCCGACAATAATATTATGCACCTTCGCAGGCTCAGTCGAAATTGTCTCATACCGATGAGTACCTTTGACGCTGTCGAAATAACATACTACCGTCTTGCTCTTGCCCATGTCCATTGCTAAAATCTTCATTGCCAGGTCTCCTTGAAACAGGTTCTAAAAATTTTGGGACATCCCATCCTGGGTAAGCCCGTGTCGCGGTCATTGTACCGCATTAACCGTTCCAATCGAGGCCTGGCTTACATAGTTTCTCGCAATACTGCGTCCGGCTGCATCGAAAATGCAGGGCATTTCCTGCTTCGCCGTCCTTGTCTTGCGAGTTTTCGCTACGCCATAACCAGAGCATCATATTTAAAATGCTCTAGAAGCATCTAAAAAGCTTTTCGTTTTCCGCTTTATGTTTTTATCCAAACTGAGTCTGATTGTGATCACAGATTAACTAGGACCTCCTGCCTGATTCATCCCTCATTTTTAATATCAAAAAATGTGTTTTGAAAACAAATCCCAGACAAGAATGGCACACAGTTGGCACTGGCTTCAGGAATGACAAGTACGCCCGTTTGCCGCCAGGAAATTGACGAGAATGAACTATCATATTTTTTGACAATTGGGCAAACCGCCCTGCTCTAGAACTATGTAAAAAGTCATCTTATCCATCAAGCAGCCCTTTTGTAGAACTTCAACAGCCCGCCAAGGCCTTCTTGGCAGACTATTTTGCCGGTCCCTTGCCGTATTCATAAACACTTACCATTTGATTCGATAACAGTTTTATACCAAGTAGCTGAATCCTTAATGGTACGTGTTTGGTCTCGGAAATCAACATGCACCAAGCCAAAACGCCTATTGTAGCCAAAAGTCCATTCAAAATTATCCATCAGACACCAATGGAAATAACCCCTAACATCAACACCATCAACGGCAGCACGCCTTAGTTCGCGCAAGTAACGATGTGTAAAATCGATTCGCTGCGGATCATGAACCCGGCCATCAAGGCTAACCCAATCGCAATTCGCGATTCCATTTTCGGTTATAAATACTGGCATGTTATATCGCTCATAAAGGAACTTGGGTCCCCAATAAAGGCTTTGGGGTACTATAGGCCAGTCCATCGCTGTCATCGGGAAACCTTGATATCTTGGCGCATCCACAGGTTGTCCCTGCGGCCCCACTGTTGTCTCTCGGCCATTATAAATATTTGCACCGCAAAAATCCAAAGGTGTGCTGATTATTGCCAATTCCTCGCTTGTTGCCTTGGGCGCTTTTTCGCCATATATATGCAGCCCATCTTCAGGATATCTGCCCAAAAACACAGGATCCATCCACCATGTGTTGTTCCAGTATGATTCGTCTGTCATTCTGAACATCGAGGTACGAGCAGCTTCAATATCGGCAGCCGTTTCCGTCGCGGGAACCTTGACAACGCCGACCGGGGCGTAACCGATAAAAGGTTTTGTTTTAGCCTGCTCACGGATTACTCGCACAGCCCTGCCGTGTGCCAGCAAAGAATGATGTGCTGCAAGCAATGCCTGGCTAAGTTCAAGTTTGTCTCCAGGGGCATGATGACCATTTATTATCCCCCCTCCTATAAAACATTGGGGTTCATTGAGTGTCATCCAATTGCTGACGCGATCAGAAAAATGTTCAACAACCACACCTGTGTAATCTGCGAACCATTGAGGGCTTGCCAGATTAAGCCAGCCACCCTGGCGATAAAGTTTGAGTGGAAAATCCCAATGAAAAAGTGTTACATACGGCTCAATACCATTGGCAAGAAGCTCATTTATCAAATTATTATAAAACTCGATTCCTTTAAAGTTAATTTTTCCAATTCCTTCGGGCAGTATTCGTGGCCAGGACAAAGAAAAGCGGTATGATTTTAGGCCGATCTGTTTCATTAAGGCCACATCTTCCTTGAATCTGTGATAGTGATCACAGGCGACATCACCGTTTTCATTCTGGTAAATTGCCCCAGGTTTTCGGCACATCATATCCCATACAGACCAAGTTCGCCCGTCTTCAACAGCCGCCCCTTCGACTTGGTATGCTGCTGAAGCTGCTCCCCAACTGAAATCTTCTCTAAAACTCATATATGTTGCCCTACAAATTATAAATTAATAATGTTTATATTCCTGACATGCTTGAACATAGGCTTCTATATTATCCCAAGTCACCTCAGGTTCTAATAGATGAGTTGGCGAACATAGCAGCCCACCTTTCTTACCGGCAATACGGAGATTTTTATTTGTGAGTTGACGCACATCATCAGGCGATCCGAAAGGCATAGTGCTCTGGGTGCCGATGGTACCACTGAAGGAAAGGCAAGCTCCAAACTGTTTGTGAAGCTCTTCGAAATCCATGCGCTCGGGCTGAACGGGGTTGAGTATATCAATACCAGTTTCAATAAGATCAGAAATTAATGGAAACACAAAACCACAGGAGTGATAATGAATCAATATATCCGACTTAACCGATTTCGCATGGCTAATGACTTTGCTGAGCCTTTGTTTTAGCCACTTACGATACATTTGTTCTGACATCATCAAACTATTCTGCATTCCGATGTCGTCGCCAATAAAAATTATATCCGTTCCTGCTTTAGCAAAATTTTCAGCCTTGATGCATGCCTGCTGAGTAACTTTATCCAGCAGCCATTCGGCTTTTTCATTATCCGTTTGCATATCGACCATCAACGGAAGCATGCCTCGTAAATACCAGGCCCTTTCCCAAATGGTTGCTTCCATTTGAGCAACTGCTGCCAATCCACGTTTATGCATACTGTTTACCTGTTGTGTGATCGCGTTTAAATCCAGTCCGCTGTAATCAGGAAATGGATATTCCCCCATTGTGTTCAATGAAGAACAGCTTTCAAGCGGATGATGCATTCGAAGCATATGCTTTGCTTCAGCACTGCCGGGCTCATGGGCGACACCCCACGAATCAAATACTGTGCCTTCTTTTAAGTCAGAATAATAAATCCGCCAATCACAATCTGATTTTGCAAGCGCGGCCGCAATATATCTGAATGGAAATGAAAATAATTCCTCGTATGCCCTACTAGTTCCATAGCGATTCTTAAATTCCCATTGCAGTGAATGGCAAAGGTCAAACCGCACAGGAACAGCCTCATATCCTTGTCGTCTTAACAGATTTAAAAGGTTTTCACGAGGAGTCACTCTTTGTATCCTTATGAATAGCTACTCTGGCGTGATGTTTTATTGTTTAATTTTCTCTTCTAAAGTTTTCTTGAGCATGCAGTATATCAATAAAGGCAAGCATGTTCTCAAGCGGGACATCTCCTTCGATATCATGCGCGGGAGCAAAAATATAATTACCCTTTCGACCTGCTTCGAGAAGTTCACGAGTTTGAACCTGCACATTTTCAACAGATCCAAACGGCAGAGTTTTCTGGGTGGATAACCCACCGTGAAACGACAATTTTCCCCGGTATTGCTCCATAAGACTGAAAATATCCATCACCTCCGGCTGAAACGGATTAAAGCAATTCAGACCGATCTCCACAAGGTCCTCAAATATTTCATCGACATCACCACAGGAATGAATCATCACATATTTGCCGGCATTTCGTACCACCTCGTACATGGATTTCAAGACAGGTTTGATGAGCATACGCCAGAGCTGGGGTCCCATTTGCAACCCAAACTGCTGACCCCAATCATCTCCGAAATATACCGCATCAATATCATATTCAAGAGCCTTGCGAATCTCAGCAATATTATATTTGGCAATAGCATTAAACAATTCACTGACAAATTCTGGGTGCAAAACAAAATCCATCATGAGATTTTCCATTCCCCGCAATGTCCAGGCACGTTCATAAACTGAAAAACCGATTTGAAAGACGCGAAACCGGTCCCCACATTGTGCAATCCTGGCGGGAATGTTATCAAAAAAACGCTTATCGAGAGGATCCGGGAAATGATAGCCTTTCATCGAAGGCTCAGGGAGCATTATGTTGGCCGCAATACCAATATCCTTATCTGTTGTCCGATCCCATATCACTCCAAACACATCCCTGAAATGATCAGGTCCGATCTTTTCAAAAAAACCGATGTTGCTGCCCAGCCTGAGCATATGATTTTGAAGTGCACCTTCCAGATTCTGGCCGAAATATTCTTGCAGTTTTTGCCTAGCTTCACATGTAAGCCCAATTGACCATGGCACATAAGGAGGCTGCCGGCCTTCTAAAACCAGGTTTATAACCTGTCGTTTTGTTATTATTGCTTTCAATTTATTTCACCTTTGTGAACAGTATCAAATTGATCAAACTTTTGGTCTAATTGAATTCCTTGCAACCAGCCTGCACTGGGCATTGCCGCAATTGCTTAAATCAATGCTATACTCTAAGCCAAGCGTTTCCAATACCCGTCGGTACAATATATCACAGTGCTCACAATAACTGTGATAAGGTTTAACATGCCTATCTGAGATTAGCCGGCCTTTACTGGGACAATGTTTCATTTCAATAGTAAACTCATCGGCATTTTCATCCAGTGTTATTTTGCAATCGGCGGCTTCTTCAGCAAGAGTTCTGCTCCAGTATTCAAAACATCCAGCCACTCCTTTGGCTTTCACGATCTCACGTAGATTATACAGGAATTTATCCGAAAGGCTCTCCCAAAAAGTCACAACAGCTTGTTTATCAGCTTTGTTCTCCAGGAATACAAAAAGTTCATTGTAAGCTGGAATAAATTCAGTGCATGAAATCATTTCCAGAACTCCTGTACACAGCACCCAGCGCCGGGCTCGTAAGAGCATGAGCACTTATAATCGGCTGTTTGACATATTGAATGATTCACAACCTTTGTCGCTTCACAAAAGCGTTCGGTATAGAATAAACCTCGCTGTTTGAGATGTGCAATTGCCGGGCATGCCTTAACAATCACAGTCAATTTGCCAGGGACATGTATGGTTTCAAATTCGCCGCCCTCAATTGCAAAAACATCGATTATATGTTTTTCGATTGCGGCAAGCCCCTGAATCTTAATATTTTGAATCAGATCCTTATATATTGCCAGTCCGACTTGTTTCAGATACTCCGTTGTAGCCTCATGTCCGAAATTATCGTCCAGATATTTTATTGCATAACAAAGTACCCCGTGAAAATCTTTGTGGAGATACTCATTATCGCTAGCGCGGAATTCAATGCATTTAAACTGACCCATTCTCATTTTCCTGGCAAAAGCACAGTTTTGTACTCTTTTATCATTTTGTCAATTCGCTTCTGTACGCTTTGAGGCAAAGGATATTCAAGATAGCCCCGTGTGGTTCTAAATATGCCCATTTGCACCAGTGCGTATTTTAGTCCGGTCAGCCATGATTTTATCTTTTTGCCACCGTAGACGGTATAGTTGATTTTATCGCATGCCTTTTGAAGCTTGCTTAGATGTTCGAAATTTCCATGTGCGGCTTCTGCAACCATTTTGCTAGCAAGATAACCAATCAAAATACCTCCTCCCGCAAGTACGCCATGATAACCATCTTTGAGATACGGAGCCATATTCAATTCGTAGCCGGTCAAAAGCAGTAATTCAGGCCGTTTTTTTGCGGCCGCTAGTGCAATTTTCTTTACGACATCATTAACAGTTGAATCTTTTACGAGTTTGACATTTGGATGATCATACACTTTAGCCAAATCTCTGGGGCTGAGCAGATTCGGCAAACGATTATATATTCCTACAGGCAATGTAGAATTTTCCACAATCGGCAGATAATATTTTTCAAAAACATTTGACATCGGCCCAGCAAACCATGGTTCGGCTACAACAGCTATATCTGCTCCATCGGCTTTGGCGTTTTTAATATTGTTCAGAACTTTTAAAGATGAATTATCTGTAACCTGCACTGCTATCATCATCCCGCCTTGGTTTGCTTTTGTAGCCGTGGTGGTGAGCTCACGCAAATCCTTTTGCGGCATCCATGGTCCTTCGCCGCAAGTGCCACCAATGAAAACACCCTTTTGATTAAGATGAATATGATGTTGAATCATTTTCTCAACAGCATTGGTATCGATACCGAGATTTTTATTAAAAGGCGTCGGCGAAGCAGACCAGGCTCCGCACAGGTTGGATCGAGATAATTTCATAAAATATTTCTCCTATTTTTTCTATTCGTATATGATTTCGATTTCACTTATCTTTGGTGAGCCGCAACTGTTTTTGGCACCGAGTGCCAGCTGATATTGTATCCAGGGTCGCCAAACTATTTCTGCATCTGCCTGTTGATTGTTTTCAAACCAGCAACAGTTCTTTGATGGGCCATGCCATTTTGCCTTAGGTAGCAATTCCATAGTTTCGGCAGACCTGATCCGGCCTTTGACCCATGTGCCTGGAGAGCATTTCGCTTGCCATTTAATAGTTTTAACCCGTGAACCTTTCGGAATCTTGAATGGCTTAGAAGTATAATATTCTTCAGGTCCACGGTCCAGCACATTGCCAACAGGCACGTTAATCATTCCATGCGGACCAATGGTGGGCAATTTGGTGGTATTTTGCTTCGAAAATCCGTCAGGACCGTTCCACCATACTTCAGATTGCGTAATATGATCTCCATAACTTTTATGGTTTGCAACAGCCAGATCGACAAAGCCATCGTTATTAAAATCAGCTGCTACACAACCGCAGGCCGAATGAGTGAACAGTCGTGAAAAACGCTCAATTGAAAATTTGCCATCCGGAGAACCCCAATAAATAAACGAATCACAATCACGATCACGGCCAGAATTATACGATGTTGCAAAAATATCTAAAATACCATCATTATTAAAATCAGCAATAGCTAATGAATTACAAGCTTTTGCTGGAAGCTGCATACGGCGATTCTCTTTGTATCCATCAGGTCCGCCCCAGTATATGTAAATATAGGATTCATAGCGGCAAGATTTACTTGGACACTGATGACCTCCAATAATGAGATCAAGCCATCCATTACCGGTAAGGTCAGCGGCTTGAGCACAAATGGTTCCTTCTGTAGCAAGCCATTGACACTGGTCAATGCTGAATCCATCAGGTCCACCCCATAGTATTAAACTGCGTGGCCCGCAACATTGAGATATAAAAACATCCAGCCAACCATCATTATTGAAATCTGCAACAAAAATGAACCGCGGTTCCCAATATTCGCCGGCTTTACCACTGCGTTTAACGCTGACTTCTTTGCCAGGCCTAAAATCATCGGCAAGGGTGTCGTCGAGCAAAATACGTTGCGGATTTTCAAAGTCAAAACCGTTCGGGCCGCCTTTAAAAATAAGCAATTCCGGATTGTAAAAGCCTGCCAGAATTATATCCAAATAACCGCTGTGTCGAAAATCACCTACACCGGCGCCGTGCGCTCGAATAGTTGGAAATACAGTTTTCGCTTTTGGATTGAATCCGCTTGGACCACCGTGGTACAAAAACGATCCAGGATCGAGATTAGGAGCATTTTCAGAACAGTTGCAAATAAACAAATCCGGCCAGCCATTGTCGTTGAAATCGCAGCACTTGGCATCAGTTGCTGCCCACACTGGAAGGTCTACATGGTTTTCGGGTGAAAAACCCTGCTCACTTCCGTAATAAACCCGCGCATTCACATCACCTCTGACATTGCCGCCAGTATGGTTTACAAATATGACAGAGGGTAAATCGGAATCAGATACCTTTCCGGCCAAAACCGCTGTCGCATCGTGTGTTGGTAATTTCAGAAGTTCTGAAATGCTATGATCCAAATCGCAGCGGAATACTAGCGATGATGTGGTATTAGAAATATCTGTTCGGCCTTGACAGATAATGAGTTCTGAAACTCCATTGCAATCTATGTCAGCAACAACAGCATCTCTTGCATTCAGGGTTTTGATTGCGGTCCTGTTTGAATCTAGAAATCCCCTTAGGCTGCCCCAAAATATCCAAGAATCAACTCTTTCTTTGGGGCCATCACCGCAAAGTACAACTAAATCCTGAACTCCGTTTCCGGTAAGGTCGCCAGTTATGGTATTTATCGCATTCGGGCAGTCCAGCCGAAGAACGCATTCATAATTTCTGATGTTATCAAAATAGTAATAACATGCTCTATTTCTTTCTCGGCGAAATAATAGAATTTTCCCACTAAGCCGGATAATTTTCGGCCGCCAGCCTTCGGAAGAAGGAAGCCAGCCCGGTGTTGTGCCTGAAAATTCCCGATTATTCTTTTCTTTAGACCCAACATCGGTAAATCTGCTAAGTAGTATGCCATCGTGGCCGCCCCAATACACTCTGGGGGCACTATCAGCTGACCTGACGTAAAGATCAGAAAAACCATCACCATCGATGTCTTCAGCGTCCATGCCCAGTACAGGAATGTCAAGGTCAATATAATTCGACGGCATAAATCCGTGGTCATTCTGAAAATAAAGCCTTAGTTTGCCATTGCAGCACAATGCTAGGTCTATCTTGCCGTCACCGTTAAAATCACCAGCAGCAACCGCGGTGCAGTTGGGTGCGGGCAGTTCAATGCGGTATTTTTCACTTAGTCCTTCGGGGGAGCCATAATAAATATAAGCTGTCAAATCAGAGTGGGTACCATTATGCTGGTTTGCTATTACCAGATCATCATAACCATCTTTATTCAGATCGGCTAACAATCCTATATAAGCCCCATTACTAGGTAATTCTGTAAGCACACGGGTTCCGAGCAGGTCCTGATAGACATGGACAGGAACCCGCTCATTCATATCGTGACTATTACAGAAAAGTAAATCAACATATCCATCCAGATTAAAATCAAAATGGTGAATTCGCTGCAAAATGCCTTTTTTGCTTACGTACAGATTCTGACCGCCATTGCCTAAAATGCCGTCAACCAAATCGTCGTAACCAGATTCTCTCCAAACAGGGCTCATTGATCACATCACTAGGTATTATTAGTATTAATTTCACAAATAGAACATTTACAAATTCTTTTGCCTTATGTAATTGGAAGATCCAACTAAGTGCTCTCGAATAATTTACCCATCCCGCTCCCAACCAATCCGCGTTTCTTTAACACAACAAATTTCTTTCATACCATCCACAATCAATTGACAATTTAAAGCATGTGTTCATTTTCGTCTGAACCTAAATCATGTCTCTAATGATCCAACCACCAAAATCCTTATTTTTTGATTTCTTGTATACAAGGTGTAATTATCTCACAGCAACCAACCTTATCATTTTTTAATGTCCAAATAGTAAGATTTTCATTTTTATCCAAATTATTCGGCTTCGAACAAAGTTGTGCCAAAAATCCGACGAATATAACCGTAAAAAAACCTGGAATCGAAGTCAGCATAAAACTTATAGAATTGCCCATACTTTTGCTAATAATATACCAGAATATCATGACCACAGTGATTGCCCATCCGAGAAATACAGCAATAAGAGCGTGCCTGCCATTGCATCTTGGGAAGACCACACCGATGAAAAATACCGGCGCAATCACCGTACCCAGTGCCCCCCAAATCGTTGCGGCCTCAAAGACTGTTTCACCAAGAGTCTGAGATGTGGCATTTATGGCTATCGCTAATGCAATACCACAAAATCCTATCAAGATAATAAAAATTCTAGATACTTTCACTTGCGTTTGTTCGTCAGCATTGTTTCTGAAAAACCTTACATAAAAATCCTTTGTTGCTACCGTACTAAGAGCTGTCATAGCCCCTCCGCTGGTTGAAATAGCAGTCGCTAACAATGTCGCCACTAACAGACCAGGTAAAGGTGAGGGCAAGTTGGATCTTATAAACCTGAACAAAGCCATATCTCCGGGAGGATTCCCCCCGGCTACCGGATGTTGGCCAAAATAAGCAAATACACATAATCCCAAAAACCACAAAATTGACACTAATGGAATCATTATAAGAATAGAACCCAAAAACGAATTACGAGCCTTTTTGTAAGAATTTGTGCTCAATAATTGTTGAATTGTAACCTGATCTGCACTGTTGATAAACATATATTGCCCAATTGCACCAATTAATAACAACCAAAAGGTAATCCGCACGTGGGGATCAAAAGAGAAAAAATCTGAGTCCATTGCCGACAAATTAAATCCCCGCCCATTCTCGAATGCGTATTTGATAACACCGGTTGCTCCTCCCTCAATTTGACCGAGACAAATCAGAACTGTAGCAATAAGTCCAATAGAGAGTGCAAAAAACTTTAATACATTTACCCAAATTACAGCTTTGAGGCCACCCATTGCACAATATGCGATAGCTACAATTCCAATACACAAAATCACCACTGGAATATTCCACTCGGCAATACCTTTGAAAACCATGGCACATGAAAATAAAACCATCGCTAAATAGACAAGACGCTGTGAAAAGAAAACAACACTTATAATACCCCGGATTCGAGCATCAAACCTGTTTTCGAGATATGTATATGGTGTAAAAGTTTTGACGGTAAAGTAAAATCGCATGAAGAGACAAAAAAAAGCAATTCCAGTAAACGGTATGAAAAACTCTATAATAAAATATCGCAACCCATTAGTATATGCCTCACCAGGTACCATCACCACTGAAATGGTGCTCATAATCGACATAATGTAAGAAATACTTGTCAGCCACCACGGCATTTTGCCGTCACCTAACAAAAATGCATTTGTGTTTTTTCCATTTTTCGTAAAAAAAAGACCAACAAAAATGACAACAAAAATAAAAAAAGCCATACAAATGTAATCAAACATTCCCATAACTACTCCTTAGGTTAATGCAACCCTTCGCACATAAGAATGTCCTCACGGGGCAGGAGGGCTTCGTTAGTCTGGATTTCATAGTTGCCAACAATATCCCATTTTTAAAGGCCTCTTCAGGAAACCGACTAAAGTGGAACGCATAATGAAAGAGTAGCTGCAAACACTGCTTAATCAATGATATGAAGATATCCATTCATCTACTACCTTCCTAAAGAAAAAGCCTCAGCCGATACAGCACTGAGGCTTAGTTCGTAATTCTGGAAACCTGATATTTAGTTACTCACTAGCCAATTCTTCGCAAGAATTGAGTAATCTGTAAAATTCACGTTGCAGTCGAAATTCAGGTCGGCCGTATCGAATCCTTGTCCCTTGCATCGCTGGCTTACCGCGATTTTCGCAATTTTCAATCTGTTTTTCGGATCAGGATGCGACCAGAAGGATGCCAGTCTGTTATTGAAATCTGACTCGGTATATGTAACCAGCAAGTCGCCATCTGCATGCTTTGCGATACCTGTGTAGCCACAACCGGCGCCAGTATATATCGGATACGGCACGGACCAATTAGTTCCTGTTGCATCCGCAAATTTCAGATACACTCCCGGCCTGCCATAGCTTAAAGCAACCCTGCCGTCCTCCAGAACAATTAATCCGGGGTCAACACCTGGAACTCCGAGTGAAACAGGAATAGACCATGTGTTTCCCTGGTCCGAACTTATCGCATAAACTAATGGCACCGTCGAGCTATCTGTTACTGTATTACTCATGGTACCTGTACGGGCAACCAGCAGCAGATTACCATTGAGCAGCCTAACCATTGCAGACTCATTTGGCCCCTCATCGCCCATCCAAGCAAGGTAGTTTACTGCTGTGCTGCGATATGTCCAGGTCGATCCTAAATCACTTGATTGCATTATCACAACTTCGCGAGTAGTAAAACCGGTCTTGATGACATACATTGTCGCAAGAAGCGTGTTATCGTCAAGCAGAATAAGACCTCTGTGAAATACGGCTTGAGTCGTATCAAACGGAAGATTTGCTGTTGCAGTGTCTGTTTTAAGGAGCATTGAATCTCCCCAGCGTCTACCTAAAAGCGTTGTAAAGGTACGAGCGTCAACTCTGGCAGTGATAGTACCCAGTGAAATTGCTGGACCAATGCCAGGCAGTTCGGTGTTGATAAGCCAACTTAGGGGCGCACCATGCGGGTCCCAAGTCAAACCCCAATTGCCTGATATTAACTGAGCTGAAGTTTCATAACCGGGGTGTTTCCCAAACATGTATCCAAGCATCAATCTGCCATTCATGTCCTCAGATGTAGCCAAGCCGGGAAATTCGATGTCGGCACTGCCATCAGGCACATCATTCATTTCTACAACTGTTTTCCTGTAAATAATGGTTGGCATAGGGGTATTACCGTAAGTAAAACCAACACTTGCCAAATCTTGGTAACCTGCTCCAATACCATTAATAGCAGTTTCAACCAGCGAATTATTCGCATTCGGATCAAAACACTTTGTTGTATCGGAGTTACGTGTCACTATTACTTCGTTGACGCCATCACTATCGACATCAACTATTGTAGCAGATACAACATTACTGCCGAATGTTTTAACCAGGATGGGAATCGTGTCATTTCCGGCCGCTTCAAACCATTGCACGGAACCATCTGAAAGCACTGCCAACATATCAGCAGCACTGTCTCCATCGATATCGCCGAACCTGACCGCCTGAACATTGGTCGCCGGAATGGTTTTAAACCAGAAAGTACCATCTGATTTCAGCTCAGTCCAGTCAATACCCGTTGCTCTAGCAACAAACATCTCGGATTTTTTGTCCCCATCAAGGTCGTAAACTCCGACTGACAACACGCCCGAGGCTATGTTCTGGGCTGTCCCAATAGTGTTATTTCCGGTATTGACGAATTTCAAAAGATCGTTAGTTGCTGTTATTGCGTACAACTCCTTTGTACCGTCATTGTCGTAATCACCAACAGCCAAGCCGTTACGCAGAATAGCCAAAGATGAAATTCCCGTTCTGACAGCAGCAACAGAATCATCGCTGCCGTTGCTTTCATACCATGTCAGACCAAGCAAACTACCCATATTGCGACCAACAAAGAGATCCGGGAACTCGTCATTATCAAAATCTCCAATCACAACCGCCTGTCCCTCGCTGGTCAGATTCGCCTTAAATGCCACCGAGTTAGGATTGAGATCACTTTCAAAATAAGACACGTTGCCGTTGGTCTGGGAAATTGCAATAAGTTCGTTCTTCTGATCACCATCAAAATCAGCCAGCACCGTGCTTGTCGCAACCAGAACTAGAGCTAAAGTAGCGTATTTATTAATCATATATACTCCATAGAATTAGATTCCTATTAGAAATCAATTTAACCACTGATTACCGAAAACCTGTAAATCCTTGAAATTGACTGAACAATCACCATTCAGGTCAGCATTCAAGCCACATGGACGTGTGATTTGAAAATCCTTGGTAGTCTGACTTACTGCAATTGCCCGGCTCGGTTGTGTAAGCCCCGAACCTATCAACTCAATTAAAGCATTTGCATCGGAACGCCCCGTAAACCATCTTATATTGCCATCACTGGTAACTGCAACTACCTCGATTCTACCATCCCGATCTACATCTCCTGCAGTTACACTGACAAAACCGCCTATTGCCCGTCCACGATAAGCTGGGCTATCTATATATCCATCGTTATTGGAATCTCTGAATTCATACCAATACATTGTTCCAGTACCCCAAATCGGATCGTCTTTGATGAAAAAGAAATCTGTGTTACCGTTTTTGTCCAAGTCGCCCATTGCTATGGAGTTTATATTTTTAAGACTATCCCAAGCCCAGTAGTTGGCGGTGTAAACATTATCCGGCGTTGATTCTGCCCACACTAGTGCATGATCAGCTGCAATAAGAATGTCATTACCGTCCTGATGATCCACATCCCCAACGACAACGCATCTGACATTGCTATACGGCATTAGCTTCCGGTAAGTTACCGTATTATCGCCTGTGCTTTCAAACCAACTCAACTTTCTATTTGGGTCAGTGCAAAAAAGATCACCATAATTATCGTTATCAAAATTACCTATATTCAGGCTTATAGATTTCGTGCCAAACGGAGAAGCAACTACCGCAAATTGATTGTCAACTCCTGTTGCTTCATACCACGTTAATGGCTGATTACTATCGACCCTAGAAAATAGTAAGTCCGCTTTTCCGTCCATATCCAAGTCACCCGTCGCTATTGAACGGACATCACCGCTGGTCGTTCTTACATATTCGACCATACGATATTGATTTGAGACAGTTTCAAACCAGTCAAGGCTTCCATCAGGTCGTACGCTGAATACATCAGACGTGTCATCACCATCGTAATCAGCATACAAGGGCACTGCAGAAATCAAAATAAGTACCATGCACATTAGTACGGCCAATCGTTTTTTCATATTACGTCTCCCAATAAAATGGACTATCAGACCAAATCTGCTTTGCTATAATATGTTGCGGGAGCGATACTTTGCTCCCGCAACATTTTTTGACACATTAACAGCCGGTGCGTTTACGAAACGCCAGAAAACCCAATCCCAGCAGGCAAATAGTAGCAGGTTCAGGAACTTGGTTCCAAGCTATATAATCAACTTGGTATGTGCCAAGATAATTGGTACCTGTATCATCGCCAAGACGGAAACGGCTATAAAGGGTAGTTGGATTACCTGTAAAGTCTCTCCCTACAGATGAACTCAGCAAATAAGACCAATCCGTACCGTTATAGTAGTAAAGATCTGCAGTTGCAGTACTAGATTTATAGTTCAACTTGTAAGTCACAAAATCAGTTGCAGTGTCAAATGTCACTTTAGTACCCTGACCACCGGGTAAAGCGCCGGTTTCAACAATATAATTCGAAGCAAACATAAAACCACGGACTTTCCATTTGCCGGTTGTTTGGGATTGGTCGTCACCAACAAAAATCTGCATAGCCTCATAAGCAGGATTAGGCTGAGCTGTTATCTTGAGCCTGAACTCAATTGAACTGTAAACTCCTAATTTGGGATTATATACACCATTTTTACTCTCGACGTAAGTACCATTGGCGACCCAGGTAGACTTTGCTTCCCATGCCTTGTTACCTCCGCCAATATCCACAAGAGCTTCCTGCTGAATGCTAATTGTCTTTGCATCAAGCAAAGTTCCTCCATTGTAAAGATCCGGCAACTGGTCCGCATTGTAGACGGTATCGTATGGAACTATAGTTGCCATGACCTGGGTTGCAAACAATGCAACCAACGCTAACATAAAACTTCTCTTAAACATAGTCTCTCTCCTCAAAAAATTACTTCGGGTATTTTTGACCTCTTGAGCAACACACTCAAATATCAACTTAAAACCCTGATTCCGCCGTTTTATTTAATATCTAAGAAATGAGAATGCAAAAACCAGTTGAGTCAGATCATCAAGACTCATCGCAATAATTCTGTATAAGCATTTTTCTCTCCTCCGATAATATGGGTTTACAAAATACTACAGACTACTAGCCGGCCTCCCAGTTAAGCCGTCTTTACGCCAGATTATTTCCTTTTCGCTTTTTACACGTTCAACGTGACCGTCAAGAAATATACCATTAAAGGAACGGTTGTTTGGTGCGGTTTTTGTATCAGATGTGCGGTAAGGATTGGTGGTAAAAGTTTTTTCACCATGCCAGCGGCCAATTCGTGCAAATGTATCCGTTGTCCATTCATCTGAATTTATCCATACCCCACTGCATACCGTTCCGTTATCAGCGCTAAGATCTGTTGCAAGAACTGTACGTCCCGGAGATTTAATTTGTGTAATTTTCCATCCATCCACATCTCCGTTAGTTCCATATGTAATCCAATACCCGTGAGGTGAACCGTTTGCCTGCACCGTTTTTTTACCCTTGGTGACAGGACATGTAAGTTTCTTATTAGCATACTCACCCATCTCAAAATACGATGATGTGTCACTCATGGGCGATTTGTTGAAAAACAAAGGCAAAATCATTTGGCGATAGCTGAAATTCTGCGGCGCGTTGCTTTTACCGGTAATGCCCATTTCATCCACCCACTGCGAGAAATTACTCCGGCAGATAATTTGCCCGTTTAATGTATTCATCGGAGCTATGTAATCTTTGTAATTGGACATGTAGATCATGTATCCATTACTGAGATTTTTGAGGTTGGTTGAACAGACAATCGCCCGTCCCTGATCACGAACTTTATTTAATGCCGGCATTAGAATCGAAAGCAGAAGCGCAATGATCGAAATGACCACAAGCAATTCCACCAATGTAAATGCAGATTTTTCTCTTTTCATAAACTCCTCTTTTCAGCTTGTCTAAGCGATTTATTTAGTATCCTTCACTTTCAAGATACTCCAATATTTTTAAAGAACTCTTCACGGCTGCCCGCAAATGTATACTCATAAATTTTTTGGCATCTTCAGAATTGTGATTTTTAATGGCCTTACAAATTCGGCTATGAATCTCAAATACTTCTTTGGCATCAGTAAGCCAATGATCGATAGTGCGGTTCGGACCTAAAAATAAAAGAATTTGATCGCCATGTGTCACGTGCAGAACGCCATTCAAATGAGAATTTTTGCTAGCATCTATAATGCTGGTGTGAAATTCATGATCACTTTTGACCTTATCAGCTATGACAAGTTCGCCTGTATTTTCGAGCTTTTCTATAAAGACCCCCATTGACAAATAGGCACGTTCAATAGCCTTTATCTGCTTGTCATCGGCAAGTTCGGCTGCTTTACCGGCAGCATAAATTTCTATTATTTCGCGAATTTCAAAAAGTTCAATTACATCTTGCTTGGTGTATTTGCGAACCATAAAACCCTTATTGGTTTCACTGGTAACAAGCCCCTCGGCCCGCAGGCGAATCAATGATTCTCGAATAGGTACCCTGCTATATCCGAATTTTTCAGCCAGAGTCCGCTCCACAATTCTTTCACCGGGTCTCAACCTACCCGTAAGAATCATTTTACGCAGACCGGAATATATGTTTTCTTGAACTGTTTGTATTTCCATTAGGCTGTCCTCAATTTCTGTATTTGGTATACCATGTGTGTATACTAAATGCAAGTAAAATTTTCGTCTTTTCCGATTAATCTTAAATTTGTATTAGCTCACGCACTTATCGAACTCCGGCACATCGTCAGAACCGGATTTACAGTTCTCGTTTGGAATCAAATCAGTTTGTAAAATGCACGGATAACTCAACTCATCAGAATTACACGTTACGGTTACTTTTTTTGAATTTCGATTTCTTACATAACCAAAATTTAATTGTGTCTCCCTCAGTTTTCGCGATATTTGAACACTATCCCAACTTGAAGGCAAACAGGGATTGATTTCAAGCCCTTCCATCGTGGGCTTAATACCAAGAAATCCTTCCATAACTAACTGATAAAGCCATGCAGCGGCGCCGGTATTTATAATTCCGCTTGTAAGCCCTGGCGTGATGGAATGAGGACCGTGCCAGAAGTTCGGTATCCACAGCGGAATAGCGTTAGTAACATCAGTACAATCCTCGCCTCTGAGCGGCAAAACATGGTTAATGATTTTCAATGCCTCATCTGGCCTGCGTGCAACCACTTCTGCCACCGCAAGCATCATTGCCGCATGAATATAACAAGAACCATTTTCACCAGTCCCGGGCTGCTTAGCAGATTCCCTGCCAACGTTAGGCCGCCACTTCATAAATGGGGGGCTGTAGAGTATCGGCCCCATGCTGGTTTTGATATGCTTGTCTATGGATCCCAGCAAAATAGGCATCCTGTCATTGGGTACGACACCTGCTATAATGGCCCATGCCTGCATTAACAGGCTTATCCTAGCATCATCATCACTCGATACACCAAATCTTATGCCATCGTCCGTTATACCGCGAATATACCACTGGCCGTCCCATGCGTGCCTGTTGACCGCTTCCACCAATTCCGTTGATACATATTCAAATTCTTTTGCCTCAGCATCTCTGTCGAGTTTGCGAAGTAATGGAGCAAAATTTTTGATTGCGTGTACAAAAGCAACGCTTGTCCATGGCGATTCACCGATACCTCTTCTGCCTGCCTCTTCAAGAGGATCACTCCAATCACCATCAAGCAGCAGAACCATTCCGTGCTTGCCCCTCTGCTTGCATAACCAGCGAATACCATTAATCAAGCAGTCGATTACTGTTGAAGTGTGCCTCCCCTCAGCATACGCAACTTTTTCATAGAAAAATTCCAAATCGCCGGTCTCCGCAGCATACCGACCAGCCAAAAGTCCTGCCCAAGTGGCGATATCATTATGTCTTTGATATAGATAATACATACCTTTTGCGACTTCCGGTACCCTCGGCGATGAGCGTGGTAAAAACCCGTCATCTTTTGCAATTTGGCACACTTCTTTTAAATAGTACCTTGCCCAAGTGGGATCAAAGATCATCCAGCCCCATGCGTCTTGCAGATTATTACGCCAGTTATGAAGGAAACTGAATCTCGATGTAATTACCTGCCTGTGAAGTTGGACTTTGGTCCATTTATTCAGAAGTAAATTGAGCTTTTCGTCAGGTGTTTTGATGAAATCAACCGTCAGTTCATCAAACGCTTGTTGTGAACGCATTTGGCCGTGAATCGCCAAATCAGGTTTCCTAAATGACAATAATTGATTTTCGGCATCGTCAAAATTATCTGCAAGACCATAGATGAAATTGATTTTGTATTCCTGTTTAGGTCGCAGTTCCAGCTCATAGGATAGGGCCTGAATCATTTTTGTTGCATGGGCATCTACATTGGGCAGCACCCCCGTTTTGAATCCCTCCGCCTGCTCAATGGACACATCAGACCCAAGAAATGCGCCGTATGAACCGCAATAAGATTTGGGCTGTTTATCAGCCATATAGTATGACGCATACTTGTACTTCGCCGTACCGTAATGACAACGCTGTGCAAGCAAAGCACCGGCACTGGCATTGTATCTGGTTTTTTCCAACTGATGGTCATTGCCAATGCCGTCAAGCTCTGTAAAGTGACTACCAACCAATACAAATCTTCTAGTTCCGGTTGAATGATTACAAATAATCAGCCTAGCCAATTCTGCTGGTTGGTCAAGATCAGCAGATATCACCAGCGTGCTTTCAATTTGAGAGTGTTTTATATAAAACTCAGTTCTGCCGGGATAATGGCGACAGGCATATTCATCAGTAACGCCAAAGCCGGTTAGTGACCATGACTGCCCGGAATCTTTATCAACCAAACAGTAATTTCTGCCTCTGGAGACTAGATTTGCCTTTTCGCAAATGTAAAAAACAGGTCCCAGTCCACGCTGTGAAATTACTATTTGAAATTTGCCATCACGTCCATAAATGTAATTGTCCCAAGGCCGAGGTGTGTCGGGCCGGGTAATCGTGTAACAGTCGCTACTGCTGTCAACAAATCCCCACTTACTTCTGAATTGCATCAATGCCTTTCCGCCAGTTCTTCTGTACAAATTCCGAAACCGGATCCCAATATCCGGTCATATCCTCTTCCAGTCCGGCAACCTCATGCATGCTGCCTCCGTTCGCCCCCGATTCATCAATGGCTTTTATCATTTTTTCCAGCACATCCAAATCAGTTCGTTTCGCTGTTTGATAATTAAAAAGTTGTATCCAGAATAGAATCCGCTGGTTGCTTTTGGCGACAGATTTAAATTCTTTTGTCCCTCGTGCGATTGCTTCTGGAGGCACAAAGTTATGCCCTGCAATTATTGCATCTATATATCCATCTTTGACCCAGCTTTTCCACGGCAGAACGGCATTGCCATAAGGCCAGCCATACTTTTCATTTTCGGCTGTTTTGATTCCCAACCAGAGTTCCTTCCCAGACTTATGCACTATATGTGAAGCGTTCTTTAAAAATTTTGTAAACCCCTCTGCACGAATCTGGTGCCAAAGGTTGGCATCAAACGGCTCTTTTTGTATGTCTTTACCATATAGCCTCTTATATTCCTGAATTACCGGCATATTATAACCATAATCATCGCCTTTATCAGTATTTCGATAAAATGCGTGAGTCCTTGTGCATAGGTAAATCCCATCAAAGTCATAGGAACAAAGTTCCGCGATTTCGGCAAGTTTCTGTTTGCAAACCGCTGGTTCACTATAACAAAGGGTTCCGACCATGGCGTTCCCTGTTTTATCAAGCAATGCGCAATGCGGATTTTCGGTAATAAACCTACTTTCGCAATATTTCTCAAACCCATTCGCTTTGATCCCGCCCTCGTCACTGATGGTCATCCACGCAAATATTTTTATACCGTTTGCTTTGGCTTCTTTAACAGCAACATCAAGTGGATCAAAATCCTGCAATATCCTAGCCATTTCTAAATACTGGCCTTGCAATGAGTTGCAGTCCATATTACCGGGAAAAATGGTAGCTGTTTTAGATTGATAAGCAACCTGTCCCAGCACCGAAACTCGCCAGAGCACACCGTCAACCCCCATTTGTTTGCATTTCTGAAAGAACTGTTTTATTTCGGGCTTCCGGTAAGTGGTGTAGCCGAATTTCGACGCATAAATCACCTGATCGTAATAATCAACATTTATGAAATATTGCTGATCTGAATGCGATGCAAATACAACAGGCACTTGCCACAATAGAAATCCCAGAAACAAAATAATGCTCGAATATTTTATAAAACTTTTCATAGATGCGAGTATACCATACTTGTATACCAAATGCAATGTTTGCGGCATAAATATTGTAAAAATTCAGAGCAAATTTTTTCTGTGTTTTCAAAAAATGTTCTTGCATTTCTTAAAATCATAGGTATACCAGATAAGTATACCGTTTACGTATACTGCATCTTGCGAGTTGTAGTCAAAATAAATCTGCAAAAAAGCATCTAGCCTGCTACCTTGTTAAAATATAATCGAGTATCTAGCTGTAATTTTATCAGATTATTATCTGATTCGACTCTATATTAAGGAGAAGTATTATGACTAGAAAACAAATGTTTTATTGCATCATGGTATTGTTTTTTGCAGGGTTGGGCAGGGCAGATTTCGACGCGGATAATTTTGCGGATGTATTCACAATTGAAAGCGGCACAGTCAAATGGTATGAGCGAGTACTAAATTCTAATAGTGCCGCCTATCTTTCACAGATCTCAACAAACACCGCAGCAGTAGCTATAGGCAATCTTGATGGTGACCTATATACCGATGTGATCATTGGAAAAACTGGAACCAACAATAGTTCCTGTTGGTATGAAGCCAACGAGACAGACAATACGCTTACTTTGGTAAGTTCCAGTCTTATCGGCTGGGTCATCCCAAACGGCGCTGCAATCGGAGATTACGATAATGATGGGGCAAGGGAAATATTCCTTGTTGGGACCAATGGAAATGTAACCCGTTACGAATGCACGGGTAATGACGCAGTCTCGAGTCTTGGAACTCTGACAGGAAGCGCTACCGCTGTTGCCACCGGCAATCTTGATGGCGATAGTTATGATGATCTCCTTATAGGCAAAAGTGGTGGTATTAACTGGTATGAAAATAACGCATGGAAACGCCAGTTCGGTACAGATTGCAGTCCAAAAACGCTTTTGCTTACCAACATTGACGGTGATCCTAATGGCGATTTGCTTCTGATTACATCTGGTAATGTGGCCAAATGGCTTGAGGGCAGCACAAATGATGTAAACCCTGTCAGTGTGCAAACCTTTGACAGCAGTTGTAATTCGATAGGTGCTGCGGATGTTGATAATGACGGAATCTGCGAAGTCATGCTCACACACAGCGTTTCGGCAGTGACATGGTGGGAAGCATACCAGGACGACTATGCTCCAAGTGGTTATCTTGCTCTTGCCAGAAATACAATCCATACACTCGAAGGTATTCAATTGTCAACAGCCGCTACAGAAATCAAGGGCGGCAAAATTGATTCCGACGGCCTTACGGATATTGTAGTTATTGAGAACGGCAACGCTAAATGGTTTGAATCCGACCGTCCGGATAACCGTCTTACCAAAGTGAAGACTTTTGGCACAAATGTTCAGGCAGTGGCTTGCGGAAATTTTGATAATGATTACTACACAGATCTCATCGTTGCTTGTACCGGCACGAGCAAATATACACAATGGTATGAGCATGATGTAAACGATGACAGTTATAAATTAATCAAAAACGATTTGATTACCTGGACAAAAACAAACGGCATCGGAATTTGCGACTATGATGCTGATGGGAATCCGGACCTGTTCATCGTAGGAAGTAACGGTAATGCCAATAGGTATGAAGCCACAGGTGATAATGCTTATACCTCGATTGGAACTTTGACATCAGGAGCAATAAGCTGCACTGGAGGTGATCTTGACGGAGACAGCTATGATGACCTTCTCATAACCAAAAGCGGCGGAATTTACTGGTGGGAAAGTAGCACCGCCCGAACGACATTCGGCGATACGAGTGCTCTCGGCCTGGCACTGGGTAACATAGATGGCGATACATATCCGGACCTGCTGGTCGTAACATCAGGCAACGCGGTAAAGTGGTATGAAGCAAACGGTAATAACGCCACACCGGTTTATCGAGCAACTATCAGTGGTGCATCTAGTATTACCTCTGCCGCAATTTTTGATATCGATGATGACGGCACCAACGAAGTAGTACTCACAAAAAGTAGCGGCGCGACCTTATGGTATGAAAGTCCCGGAAATGACCGAATCCTTGCAACTACAGGCGGTTCGGCAGGCAGTTCTGCAACAGGAATTGCTGGCGGATTCTTTGACAAGGATATCAAATCCGATGCATTCGTTGTGAACAGTAGCGGCTCTGTTGACTGGTACGAATTTATAGATGACAACAGGCTCGCCTATGTCAAAGACGTTACCACAATCGCCACCTCTGTCGCCGCCGGCAATTTTGATAATGACAACAAATATGATCTTATCGTCGGTAAAACTTCAGCAACATCATGGTATGAGGCAGATAACACAAACGGCGGAAGTACTCTGATTTCCAGTACAATGGCGGGCGTAAGCAGCGCAAATAAGATTGCAATTGGCAAAATAGACAAAGATGCTTATGGCGATGTGCTATTGATAGACAGTTCCGGTAACGTCCACTGGTATGAGGCCACAGGCAACGGTACATATACCGAGCGGTCGTCGGCTGTTACAACCGGAGCTCAGGCGGTCACAATCGGCGATTTTGACAGGGATAGCCTTACTGATGTGTTCATTGCAAAATCTTCAACTCTCAGTCGTTATGAGGCCACCGGCTCAGATAATACGTTAGCTCTTGTTAGAAGCTATGATTCCATTGCAAATGCTAAGGCATTGGCTTTGGGTAATCTGCGATATGAAGCAGAGATTTACGGGGCAGACGATTTGCTTGTTGTAGATGTAAATGATGCCGCAAAATGGTATGAGACCCCCGATTTCAACAATCTTGATTATAAATCGACGCTTGAAACCGGTGCAAGTTCGGTTTTAACAGCAGATATAGATGCAGATGGTAAAGTTGAAATAATGGTGACACATGCCAGTTCTGCACCCAATTGGTATGAATACGATCCTCAGCAGGTTTCAGTCATATCTAGGGCAGGATCCGGGATATCGGCAGGATGTTCTACCCTGGCAGCACTTGGCTTCACCTGTGAAAATATGACGCTGCCTGCGAAAATTTCAGATAGTATCTGCTATCCTAGTTACGATGATGTTTATTTTCCAGCAATGGGTGTAAAAGAAACGTACGGCTGGGATAGAATTCGTGCAGTAAACAGCTTTGGATCACATCCAACAGATGAATGGCCGCTCGCTTTCCAATCTTTGAATTATGGTTCTAGTTGGAGCGGAGCCAGCAGCTTTAGTATAGGTCCACTCAACTGGCTTAACCTTCCCGAAGAGAGCAACGCAATTGCCTTAGGATTCAGTGCGACACTGGTTAATGCTAGGCTTTTCACTGGTACTGTTGGGTTTGTAGATCGAAATGGCACCACTTCTACACAAACCTGTAACATTACATTTACCAGTGATGTTGCAGAAGCATACTTCCATAGAGGCGTTATAATGCTCGATAATGGGAATCTTCTTGCGAATATGTACATTAAATGGTCGGGCCAGAACTATTTCACTTCTGTTGTCGTGGAATCTTCGGACAGGGGTCTTAACTGGACATATAAATCCACTCTGGCATCACGCCCAGGCGGTGTAACTAATGAGGGCCCGTCAGAATCCTGTCTTGTAAAACTTTCAAATGGAAATGTACTTGGGGCTGCCCGAATGGGCGAGCCAATGGTGGATAGTTTTGCTAATTGTGAGTTGGTTATCAAAATCAGCACGGACGGAGGTGCCACATGGGCTACTTTAACATCAATGGGGGTATCATCAGTTGATCCTTTTCTGCTGCAGATCGATAATGGTCAAATAGTGCTTAGCTATGGCCGGCCTGGAGCACATTTAAAGCTTTCCGATGCAAACGGCCAGAACTGGTCAGAACCATTCGCAGATTTTTTTGGTCCGGGCTGCGGTTACACCAGCATGGTCAAAAATGCCATAGGCGATATTCTGTTCTTCTACACCGAATCTAATTTTCAGGTCAATAATCTCCAGACATACGGAAAGCATGTCAATCACCAGAGAATGACAAGAGTCGCCATGCCTTTACCTGCTACACCGCTCGTATCATACGGTACCAGTCCTCGGACTGGGGGTACTAATGTTCCTAGAAATTACATTTTTCAATGGGTACCAGGTAAGAATACGGATTCAAGCGATGTTTATTTTGGCACGAATTTCAATAATGTTAAAAATGCCACGACTGCTTCTGCCGAATATAAAGGTAACGTATACGGCGGGGCTTATACTCCGGCTACATTAGCTGCTAACACAACATATTATTGGCGTATAGATGGCAGAAACAGTTCAGGAGTAACAACAGGATATGTACGATCATTTACAACCGGCAGCTAGTTTCAGCGTCACTTTGAATTTAAGAACGAGGCCGGTGTTAAAACCGGTCTCGTTCTTAAAGTATATTTTCGCTCTTCATGTAATTGGGGTGTGGGTTTCTAAAAAAACACATCTTTATGATAGGTAGAACAATTTAAAACTTGGCAAGGACTTGAACCTACAATCATCCCGACCACGCCTGTTGTTATTCTAAAGCATCATAATCTGACCGCCATAATATTTTACTATGACACCACCGTCCCAGTCGGCAGAACAATAGACCCGCCATAACTTTTCAGTTTAAAAATTATCAGAGCTGATATTTCTTGCCCGTCATTACTATTATACGATCCATCCCAATTGTTGAGCTTTGGCTGCATGGGCGCAGCGTACACACGCAAAAGGCATATAGGAAAGATATTCGCAACTTCCGCTTACAAGTATCCAAGCCATTTGCCACTGTCACTCTTGGCGATCTGCAATCGTATGCTGATCAGCTTGCAAGCAATGAACTCAAAGCGATATCGTGCCATAGAATATTATCGTCAATTAAGAGCCTTTTTACTTTTGCCCATAAACTTGGTTATTTGAGATTCGATGTGGGAAGACCGTTAAAGTTACCCAAATACAAGGATGAACTGGCAACACGTATTTTGACTGAGGAAGAAGTTCGTAAAATCATAGAAATGGAGCGCCAGCCCAGAAATCATTTAATGCTTAGAATGCTATATCTTGAAGCTTTAAGAGTTAGCGAACTTTGCAGGCTTAAATGGGGCGATTTACAGGAGCGTGAAAATAACTCTGGCCAACTCACTGTACTCTGCAAGGGATCAAAGACAAATACGATTATTATCCCGCAATCATTGTGGACTGATCTTGTTACATTTAGAAATACGGCTGTTGATATTGCGCCAGTATTTCGCAGTCGCAAAGGCGGGCATCTTTCGCCTGTGCAAGTTTGGAACATTGTAAGAAAAGCAGCAAAAAGAGCAGGCATAAACAAACCTGTTAGCCCACATTTTTTTCGCCACGCAAATTGCTCACATTCGATTTCGAGGGGTTGCAACCTTGCGGTCGTATCAAAAACTCTTAATCATGCATCGTTAATTACTACACAAAAATATATTCATATTAAACCCAACGAATCAAGTTCGCTTTATCTCGAAGATGTTTGACTGCGCCATGAGCTTTGCTTTGATTCACTCAAATTCACAAGCAAATCAATAAGCAGCATCTAGAAACATCTCCCAAATTTTGTATTTGACATCTATGGTTAGATAACCATATACTCAAAACATTGAAACTTTAACCGCAAAACAGCAGACAATACTTGATTTTATTGAGCGAAAACTTGCCAATAACGTCTTTCCAAGTCAAAAAGAGATTGCCGAACATTTTGGTCTTGCTCAGAATGCAATATATCAGATTATAACGTATCTTAAAAAAAAAGGTTATCTTGAAGACAACAGCGTCCATAGAGGCTTAAGACTATCAGAAGAATATATCGCTTCTAAACAGCAGCCCAAGGGATTTCCAGTTGTTGGTCGAGTTGCAGCTGGAGAGCCTATTCTTGCCGATCAGAACATCACTGATTATATGGATATTAACAGCATCATAAAAAAACAAAGCAAAGATGCTTTTCTGCTGCAAGTTGTTGGCGACAGTATGGTAGATGCTGGCATAATGAATAACGATTATGTCATCGTAAAACCTCAGAGCACTATCGAAAGCGGCCAGATCGGCGTAGCTCTTCTTGACGATGAGGCGACAGTAAAACGGATATTCATCAAAGCCGACCAACTGGTACTCAAGCCTGCCAACCCCAAATACAAGCCCAAGACCTTCAAGAGAGGCGATAAGGCTGTGCGTATCATCGGAAAAGTAATAGGCTGCTTCAGGAATATTTGACTATGACTTGTCCCATTTACATAGGTATTGCTGGTTGGTCATATCCTGACTGGAAAGGGATCGTCTATACTAAAAGCGGAATTGATCAGCTTGAGTATGTTGCTCGATTTGTCGATTGTATTGAAATCAATAATACTTTTTATCATCCGCCTGAACCAAAAAACTGTAAATCATGGTTATCAAGAGTTGCGGGATTACCTGATTTCTTTTTTACCGCTAAACTGCACAAGGATTTTACTCATGAGGGCAGGATCGACCCTGTAATGGTAAAACAATTCCACGAAGGTTTTGAGCTTATACTTGAGGCTGGCAAGCTCAGAGAACTACTGATACAATTTAAATTCGATTTTGAGGATACAACGTTTAACAGAACATATCTTCAACAACTTATCAAACATTTCAGCAAGGCATTCAATATTGCTTTGGAGGTACGGCATAAAAGCTGGCAAAAGGATGATGCACTGAATTTCCTTACCGATTTGGGAGTATCGGTCTGCAATCTCGATTATCCTCATTCATCGACTTCTTTTGATATGCCGCTGTGCACAGTTGGCAAGCACGGCTATCTCAGGCTTCATGGCAGAAATGCTGCCAAATGGTTTGCCAAAGATGCAGGAAGTGATGAGGTCTATAATTACTTTTATTCCCAGCAGGAATTAACCGAGATAAAGAAGCGAATTGAACAGCTTGCAGATGCTTTTCAAAGTCTTACCGTTATTGCAAATAATCATTTTAAAGGACAGGAACTGGCCAACTCACTTGAACTCAAATCAATGATCACTGGCTTGCCTCAGTCTGTCCCTGAAGGTCTCTTAAAGGAATACCCACAACTGGCACGGATTGCCCGAAAAACTAACCTGTTTTAGAAGTATGACAATAGGTGAATTATGAGGGCTGCTGCACTTTCATGCAGAAGTTATTTTAGTTTATTGAGGGGAGCAGTATCTCCTGAGCGATTGGCACAGGCGGCGTTAGAGCTTGGTTATGGAGCGATTGCTCTGGCGGACACCAATTCTCTTTACGGAATCGTTGAATTCTATAAAGCTACCAAGCAGACAGGCATAAAGCCAATCATCGGGGCCGAGATACTCACCGACTCTCAAAGAGCTATACTGCTCATAGAGAATGAACAAGGTTATAGTAATTTATGCAGAATCATATCGGCCCGTAATCTTGACCAGCAGTTCTGTTTGATAAAAGAACTTGCTCAAGGTAGCAATGGTCTTATTTGTATCTGCTCTTTGCCGCAACTGGCTCTCCAACTAAAAAGCATACTCGCCAAATCCAATGTGTTCTTTGGCTGTAAAGATATCGAAGATGCCAAAGCAGCAAGACAATACAAAATAGAGCCTGTTGCCAACGACATTTATAATGTCCTTGATAAAGATGACACTATTCGAGCAAATATCCTGAATCGCATACGTCACATGAGCGTTGGGGGGGCAGGTTGTGAGGACAACTGTGGGCTTAATTCACTTGTGCCCGAGACACAGGTTAGGGCATTATTTTCAGATTATCCCAAAGCTGTTTTCAACTCAGAGCAGATTGCCATGCGTTGTGAATTTGAACTATTTACAGGCAAATATTATCTACCGAAAGTTGAACTTGGCATTGAGAAGAACTCTGATACAAGACTGGCCAAGCTCTGCCACAGACTTCTTGCTTCAAAATATACTCCTGTCAGTCATCAAATAATAAAAAGGCTTGAGAATGAGCTTGTAGTTATAAAGGGCAATAAATTCAGTGATTACTTTCTGGTCGTAAATGAGATTGTTTCTTTTGCGAAAAGTAGGAATATCCCTGTTGAAATAAGAGGTTCTGCCGCTGGCTCGCTTGTTGCCCATGTACTTGGCTTTACTCGTGTTTGTCCTGTTGCAAATGATTTATACTTTGAGAGATTTATGAATCCTGGCAGAAAAGACTGCCCTGATATTGATATAGGCCTTTGCTGGCGTGGAAGAGATGATGTAATCAAATTCTGTTATGATCACTGGGGATATGATCATGTTGCTATGATTTCAACGATGAATACTTATCGCTATAAAGGGGCAATCAGAGATGTCGGTCGGTATTTATCATTACAGCCAAATCAGATTGATGAATTTGTTGAGAGCAGACGGACAAGAAATGATTCCGCAGTATATGAACTCGCCAAAAAGATAACAGGAGTTCCACGGCATGTTGGTATCCATTGCGGAGGTATTGTAATTACACCACGACCTGTCAGCGAACTTGCTCCGCTGCAATACACAAATAAAGGCATAATAGTCACGCAATATGAAAAGGATGCTGCTGAGGCACTTGGTCTGATTAAAATTGATCTCTTGGGCAATAGAGCATTATCGACAGTAAATGAAGCGGTGATTCTCGTAAATACACGGCAGTCTCTTGATATCGATGCAATCAGTCATACCGACAAGAAGACAGGCAAACTGCTCACCGATGGGAGAACCATGGGTGTATTCCAATGCGAGTCACCTGGCATGAGTCAACTATGCAGAGGGCTTAAGGTCAAAAGCCAAAAGGATATCATGATTGCTCTTTCACTGATTAGACCTGGACCCGCTTCAGGTGGTATGAAGAAAGAATTTATAGAACGTCATGTAAATGGCAAACCATTCAAATACCTCCATCCTAAACTTGAGAAGATGCTCAAAGATACTTACGGATTATTATTATACCAAGAAGACGTAATGAAGATTGCCGTTGAGGTCGCTGGCTATACTTTAGCAGAAGCAAATCAGTTCAGAACGGATGTATCCAAGAAAGTATCTTCTGTCAGAGTTCAGAAGCAATATAATGATTTTGTTTATCACAAAGCAAATGAGGCTGGTATCGACCGTGATACCGCCCAAACCATTTGGGAACAGGTTTTAAAATTTGCAGCCTACTCATATTGCAAGGCTCACGCCACTGTTTATGCAAATATAGCCTGGCAGACAGCATATTTGAAAGCTCATTATCCACAGGAGTTTTATACCTCTCTCTTTAACAATCATCACGGTATGTATCCGTTAAGAATATATGTTTGGGATGCGATACGCTCAGGAGTAAAAGTATTGCCGCCTCATGTAAATTATAGTCACATCGAATGGACAAAGGAAGGCAAGGCAATCAGGGCAGGACTTGGCATTGTGAGGGAACTGAGCATCAAAACCATCAATAGCATTATTGAGCAGCGAAACAAAAAGTCCTTTGCTGATATTGACGATTTACGGTCAAGGGTAAAATTCACCAAACCTGAATTGCAGAACTTAATTCATCTCGGCTCTTGTGATGGAATTGGCTTGAGTCGTCCGATGATGCTTTTAAAACTCAATACTGCTCCTGCGAATGCTGGGCAGTTACTGCTTTTTGATCTTTATAGACAGCCTAAAGAGAAACTCTTGGATTACGACAGGATTGCGAAACTGAAAGCTGAGGTGGATATGACTGGCATACCGTTCAGCGTCCATCCAGCCGTTTATCTCGATACTGAGCATGTTCTTGCCACTGAACTGTATAAGCATGTTGAGCGAGAAGTGACTGTCGCTGGTTTTATTGCAACTGCTAGGACTGCTCGAACTGAGGATGGAAGGACTATGGCGTTTGCGACTATAGAGGATGCATCGGGACTGGCGGAGGTCAGTTTCTTTCCTGATAGAATAGATGACTATTATCAAATCTGTTCTGCATCAGGTGCGGTCTGGGCAAGAGGAATAGTGAATGATCATCTGTCTTCAATTACCATTGATTGTCGGAATTGCGGTAAGATAAAAATACCAGCTTGATTTAAAACTTCATTCTTTTAAGAAACTATTACTGCTAGAATTAATGTTGCAACTCCAACTGATTCGCTCGGATAAACCGCAAAGCTTCTTTTACATGCTTTTCAGTAATCATCTCTTCAGATTCAGCACGACTTATGCGGTAAGCCAATTCAACAGTTTTTAAGGCCAGGGATATGTCATTGAGTTTTGCGAGCATCGCAATTATGTTTTCATCCATATTCCAGTTGACGAGTTTCATACGCTGCTTCAATATAGCAAATATCTGCTCTGGTGAGTATGGTTTACATTTTATTATGATTGAGAATGAATCAACTACATGTGACAATAGGCGTTGAGGTTCGTCCACGGATACAACAAGCATATTTTGAAATGGATAGACCACGTCAGCACCCTTGCCAATTTCATGTATGGAAAGTTCCCTTGCCGTTGTGATTCTATAAACGATATCCTCTAAGTGAAGAGCTAATCCATCGGCACACCTGATATGGATAACTGTGGATGGGGCTAAGGAGAATATCACAGCCTTGAAAAAACTGTTATTTGACCAGCCCAAAAAAAAGGGAAAGGATACAATAACTACGCAGAAGTACTACTTGCATAGTAGCGATGCCAACGAGAAAAAAGCTGTTGAGGCGTTGGAACAGCTGGTTGTCACAAAATCAGCTTGAGTATGGGTTAGTTTTCGTAAGGTATTCCAGATTATCAAAAGGAGGCACCAAAAGCCTCAATGGGTGGGGTTGGCTCAAAGATTAAGTTCGTATCAAAATAAGAAAGGCTGCTTTGAGGGCTGCCTCTGAATAATTTGATTAAATTAATAATCGGGTTAGTTCATTTTTCTGCTCAAGATTAATCCCCCCATGCCGAGTAGGATTAGAGAACAAGGTTCTGGGATACTGTAGATAAAACCATTCAAATGACCACTTGGGTCAACATAATTCCCTACAACGTTATTGCCAACAATGCCATAAGCAGTTGTTTGAGATGCACCTGGTACTGCAAGTAGCGTCCATTTTTGAGTTGCCAAATTATAAATATAGCCGTTACAAGCCGTATTGGCATAGCAGCCAACAATGTTATTGCCACTTATCCCATAAACAGACTGAGTTTGCGGCATACAGCTCCAAGTCTGGGTTGTTAAATCATAAAGATAACCTCTGCCAGCTGTACGTATCCCGCAACAAACAGTGTAATAAAGCTAATCAAACTTAATCGCTTCATCTTCTCTCCTCTCCAAAAATTAAAATTATATGAAAATGAGAAAACCCCGAGTACGCAGGCATGTTTTCTCTCCTCCAAAACCAGCTAAAATATACCCATTATAGACTTCTATGTCAATATCTGATTAAAAATAATCTAGTTAGCACATTAGCCAAAACATTTATGTGTTCAGATATAAAGGTCAAAGTGTCAGCCCTAAGCATGAAAACGGAGGCGATATTCATTCCAGCCTAAATTCATTCATGGTTTGAACGAATTAGTTTTCCGTTGGCCCCTTACGATTACCTGTTAAAATAAGATCTAGGTTTAGCCTTTATTGATTTTCGGCTTTTTTGAGCCATGAATCAGATCTGCCAGCGTCACACCTTTCAGCACCTTGTTTCCTTCAGCAAGTGCCTTATTGCAGACTCGCTCTATGTTAACCCCAAACCGTTCATGTTTGGTCTGTTCTGCGATATTGTGTTGAGGTATGTATGGACCATCGATAGCTTCAAAAATTTCAAGTAATGTGATCTGGTCAGGTTTTTTGCCCATTATAAAACCACCACGGGGTCCACGCCTGCTTTCCAGAATGCCCACCTTGGCCAATGAATTAAGCGTTTTGTAAAGATATTCAGCTGGAATGCCGTATTCTTCTGCAATTACATCAGATACTATGTGACCATCTTCGGCATGCGATGCAATATAGCCTACAGCCATTAGACCGTATTCGGAATTAGTACTCAGTCTCATGTCAAATCCTTATAGCCTAGTATTTTACAGGAGTTTAACTGAAAGCTGCTAAATTTCAATCTTTTTCGCAAAGAGGATGAGTCATAAGGTATCCAGTGAAGCAAAGAATAGTTGTGAGATGTTCTACCAGCTGTCACCAGACTGCGTATGCGCCTCACCAGAGGGCGAACTCCAATAAATGAAAAGATGCCTTATCATTTTGCTCTTAACAAACAAAAAGGCGGGTTACAAACCGCCTTTTTGAATCATCGAATCAAATGCGTTGACTCACCTGCTTGCTTCGTCTGTTCAATAGTATCCCTCCAATCGCAAGCAGAGAAAGTGTTGCAGGTTCAGGAATTAAGGTCACTGTTCCAGTTGTGTAAAGCTCGCTTAAATCCCACTGTGTGCCTGTCGCATAGATAATACTGTTAAATACATCACCTTGCTGTAATCGTCCGTTCCAGTTAAACAGTTTAAAGCTTGTCCCGACAAGGCTTGAGTAGCTTATACTATCAGCAAAAGTAAGTTCAAGAGTTCCGCCAAGATCAACGCTGATGCCGCTCATCATTTTGACAGCAGATGCCCACTTGTCGTCCAGAATAAACCGCACCGTTCCACCCTCATTTACTTTCATGGATGTATAAACTGAAACTGCTATCGGGAATGTTATGGGGGCACCAGAAAAGGGCGGTACGCTAACATTTCTTATATTCAGAACATCACCGTCAATCAAATTTAATCCGCTGACCTTGCCATTTGCCTCAATTGTATTTCTTGCAATTGCACCAGAATTAACCCCACCCCAATACATGGAGCCTCTTAAATCTGAAAGGCTGAAATCCGTTCCAACCAGAATAGCCTTGTTAAAATCCGTCTTTGTCAAATTTTGACCAGAGAAATTCCAGCCACTCAAATCATTATTGCTAAACTTAATTCCTGACAGGTCTTTATCTTTGTAGCTTTTGGTAGAATACATTTGACTGCTAGTAAAACCCGTATTTTTACTAAAGCTTGCACCTTTAATCTCTGCATCCGAAAAAGTTGTTCCAGTAAGATTTGCATTATCAAAAGAAGCGTTTGTCAAATTTTGACCCGCAAAATTCCAGTTGGTCAGATTATTATAACCAAGGTTAATACCTGATATGTCTTTGTCTTTATAGCTCTTAGTAGAATGTAATTGACTGCTTGTAAAGCTCGTATTGTTACTGAAGTTTGCTCCTCTTATTTCCACATCAGTGAGATTGGTTCCAGTAAGATTAGCATTATTAAAATTTGCATTCGTCAAATTCTGTCCCGCAAGGTTCCAATTAGTCAAATCACTATAAACAAGGCTGATTCCTGATATGTCTTTATCCTTATAGCTCTTTGTGGAATATAATTGATCGCTCGTAATACCAGTTCCATGGCGAACGATATTGCCAGCGCCATAATTATCATAAGTTATATCGAACTTTGCCCCTTTAATCTCAGAATCAGTAAAGCTTGTGCTTGTAAAGGTGCAAGACGAAAAATCAGCATCTGTCAAGTTCTGATTCGCAAGGTTCCAGCCACTTGCGTCAGTGTGTACTATCCTGACCCGTGACAGGTCTTTGTTTTTATAGTTTTTAGTAGAATACAATTGACTGCTACTTATTCCAGATAAGTAGGTTCTAGTAATATCGGCGTCTGAAAAAATAGCCCCAGTGATTTCGCCTAAGTAAGCATTTCTTAGATTCTGACCCGCAAAGTTCCAGCCGTTCAAATTTGTGAAAAGGATTATTCCAGACAAGTCATTGTCCTTATAGCTCTTTGTTGAATACAACTGGGTCGATGTAAGTCCACCAGAAGCATAATTTTCAAAACGTGCACCGTTAATTACTGCATCACTGAAATCTGTGCCAATTAGAGTTGACTGGTCAAAATAAGCATTTGTCAAATTCTGATTTGCAAAATTCCAGCCTGTTAAATCATAACATTCAAGTTTGACCCCAGATAGGTCTCTGTTCTTGTAACTTTTTGTAGAATACAATTGGTTACTGCTAATGCCCGTGCCAGAAATACCGCTCTGAAGACTAAAATTAGCCCCCTTAATTTCTGCATCCGTGAAGTCTGCTCCAATGAAAGAAGAGTTGGTGGCAAAAAAATTTGTCAGATTCGAATTTTTAAAGTGTGCATAATCGAACCAACTCCAATAACCACTTGCACTGGGCATATCTTTATTTGCAAGGTCAGCATACATCAGGTTCTTGCTTGAGGTATTCCAGTTTGAAAGAAATACCGAACATTGTGGTATGATGTCTTCTGTGCCTGCAATTACATCACCCGTCTGCCAATTTCTAATTTCTGCACACAAGGTTTCTGCAAAACAAAACAGGCAAATCAACCCAAATACAAATGTCCGCACTGAAATTTCTCCTAAGGTATTGATGATATACTATAGCAGAAAATTGTCATTTTAAGAAGAAAAATGTGCTAACTTATACTTGTTTTCACAATGCATTTCATGGCAGATTATATTCAGAACTGAATATCTTGGCAAATGCCTATACGCTTCCACCAGCAGGCGAACGCCATCATGAGTGTCTACCTCTCAGCTGCATTAACCTTTTGGCATGTTTGGCATTCAGATCCAGCATAATCATAGCTCACTTTTGCTCTGAACTAAGCTTAATGTTTGTGATCACAGATCACTAGGACCTCCTGCCTCATTTACCCTCATTTTTAATATAAAAATGTGTTTTGAAAACAAATCCCAGACAAGAATGGCACACAGTTGGCACTCAGTTCAGGATTGGCAAGTACGCCCGTTTGCCGCCAGAGGGCAAAATCGGCTCATTTTTGAGAGCTTGATCAGAGGAGAAGCAGTTGTAAGTAGTTGATTAGAATGAGGTTAGAAAAATGGGCGATTAGGGACTCGAACCCCAGACCCCCTGCGTGTAAAGTCTCCACTCCATTCATAACAGCTGTATTTACAGGCACTTACAAGCGGTTTTTGGGGCGAAAAAACAAGATTGGCACAAAAGTGGCACTGGCTACAGACAAGAATGGCACTCAGTTCAGGATTGACAAGTACGCCCGTTTACCGCCAGGAAATTCACGAGAATGAACTATCATATTTTTTGACAATTGGGTAAATCGCCCTGCCCTAGAACTATGTAAAAACTCATCTTATCCATCAGGCCGCCCTCCTATAGAACTCCAAAAGTCCCCCAAGCCGCTCATGGCATTCTATTTTGCCGCTCCCTTGCTGGGGTGGTGCTATGATTTTATTGTCCAGAGATTGATGCGCACGTTCTTGGTGGTAATGTTCTATATAATTTTCTATACAATACCGCAAATGCTTTTCACCAAATATAAGCATTCTATTCATTCGACGTTTATGGTCTTGCGCTTCAGTGCAGATTCATAGCAAGCCGTCAGCACCTTTTGGCTCTGCAGGCCAATGGCACTATTTGCTGCTTTGCGTTTTTCTAGGATCGCGGCACTGAATTCCTCGACCTCAGCCTTATAGGTATTGACAGGCTTTGGCGCCATCACAAGTGCTTCACCGCTTGCCCTTGCCTGCTGGGCATCATAGCCGCTCGTCTCGCCTTCAAGATACGCAACCATTTCACCAGCAGCGCCCTGCCCTATGGTACCCTTTGCCAGGATACTGCCGTTTGAACCATACAACTCAAGGATATTTTTGCTGCTGTTATCAGGGATGCAGAAGAATGTATCAACAATACCTATCGCACCGTTCTTAAATTCGAGCATCGCAACTGCACTGTCTTCTGATTTATATTTATGAACACTGTTGCGAGTTATGCATGAAACGCTTTTTACAGGTCCGAAGAACATTTCAAGCAAATCAATGCAATGGCCGCCCATATCCATCAGTGAACCACCGCCGCCCTGCTTGGGGTCCTGTCGCCATGCGCCTTTAATCGGCGGATACCAGCACGAAAGCTGTGCACGCCCGTAAACAGGTTTGCCAAGCTTGCCATCCTGGATCAACTTCAATACCGCCTGATGCTGTGATTGAAATCGCATCATAAAAGCCGTACCAAGTTGTACCCTGGCTTTTTTGCATACCTCGATCATCTTCTGAGTTTCTTTAACAGTCATGCCAAGCGGCTTTTCACACAGAACATGCTTCTTTGCCTTGGCACAGGCCATAACCTGTTCACAGTGAAGGATTGCAGGCGTAGCAATATATACCACCTGAATATCAGATGCGAGCAACTCATCAATACTGCCTGCTGCGGATGCGTCAAACTGCTTAGCCACTTCCTCATTTGCTTT
>Ga0154577_1032_pt1 | contig 37398 bp, 35 predicted proteins | sample RifGroF2_FD_116006 | JGI IMG/M metagenome (GOLD analysis project Ga0154577, IMG submission 116006) | Planctomycetes bacterium GWF2_42_9
TTCAGGCGCGAACCGATGGTCTAACAGGTTTGACAAACCATCGAACGTTCTACGAGCTTCTTGAAAAAGAGCTCCGGCGCTGCCAGCGTTATGGCGGACACGTTTCAACCATTATGGTTGACATTGATAATTTCAAAACTATCAATGATACCTATGGCCACCACGCAGGCGACGCCGCGATTAAGAAGGTAAGCACAAAAATTCAGGCTTGTATCCGCAAAATTGATATTGCCGCTCGTTACGGCGGCGATGAATTCGCGGTCATTTTACCCAGTTCAACAATGGAAGATGCAAAAACTGTCGCGGAAAGAATTGTTAAAGAAGTTTCGTCCACGCCGATTATGTGGGATATGAATAAAATTCAACTCTCCGTAAGTGTCGGCGTTGGGCAGTTCGACAGCAATATGTCGCCGGAAGAAATTACAAGATGCAGCGATAAAGCCCTTTACGAAGCAAAATTAGCGGGCAAAAATACATTCCGCATCTTCGAATTATCGAAACAAAATTGAGAAAATGCCAAAAGGCCCTGTAAAGTTTCGTACAGGGCTTTTTTGTTTTAAACAATTAGCATACTTAAAGCTATCTCGAAAAATGCACTTTGTCATTCTGAACGCAGTGAAGAATCTCGTTTCTGGTTCTAGAACACAAATGCTTTATATTGGCAGCTTCTGTACTCGAATTTTTAGAGCCCACCTTAAACATTCCTATCGAAAAACCAGTAACAACTTTGTATAATGTCCCTCCATGGCACAAATACGAAAAAATGAGTCGCTTTTTTCAGAGGTGGAAAAGGCGCAACTTCAATCAAACGCCCCACTTGCGGCTAGAATGCGGCCTCGCAATCTGGACGAATTCGCAGGTCAAAAAGACTTCATTGGCCCAGGCAAATTGCTCCGCAGAATGCTCGATGCAGGCTCTTTAAGCAGCCTTATCTTTTTCGGCCCGCCCGGCATTGGTAAAACTTCACTTGCGACAATTATCGCCAGCCTTGTGAACGCTAAATTCAATTATATAAGCGCCCCTGCCGCAACAGTTGCCGATATTCGTGCGGTAATCCAAAAAGCTAAAGATAATCTTATTGCCGGCAATATAAGAACCGTTCTTTTCATAGATGAAATTCACCGTTTCAACCGCGCTCAACAGGATGTCCTTCTGGACGATGTCGAAACCGGCGTAATAATTTTAATCGGCGCGACAACTGAAAATCCGTATTTTGCGATAAATTCGCCTTTGATTTCACGAAGTACTGTCTTTGAATTCAAGCCGTTGGATAAAAATGATATTGTCGCATTGTTAAAACGGGCAATTAAAGACAGCACTCGAGGCTTGGGAAAATTGGATATCCGTGCACACGAAGATGCGCTGGAGTATATCGCGATAATGAGTGATGGCGATGCACGTAAATCTCTTACCGCTCTTGAAATAGCGGTAATGTCGCAAAAAAATACCGGTGCGGATGTGATAAAATTGGATATCGATGTCGCAAGGGAATCAATTCAGCAAAAATCGATTGTTTTCGACCCTACGGGTGATACACACTACGATTTAGCAAGCGCATTGCAGAAAAGTATGCGAGGCTCTGACCCTGACGCAACGGTTTACTGGCTTGCAAGACTTATCACAGGCGGACAAGACCCCCGCTTCATCGCGCGAAGAATAGCCGTCTGCGCGGCAGAAGATGTGGGCAACGCTGACCCGCTGGCGACCGTTTTGGCCGCTTCCGCAATCCAGATTTCCGAATTTGTCGGCTTTCCAGAAGCACAATTACCCCTTGCGCAGGCCGCTATTTATATTGCTTGCGCACCAAAATCAAACGCTTCAGCGAAGGCAATATGGTCTGCTGTAAGCGATGTCAAAAGTAAACGTACAGTTCCAGTGCCAAAACATCTGAAAGATTCTCATTATGCCGGCGCCAAAAAGCAGGGTTACGGGACGGAATACAAATACCCTCACGATTATCCCGAAGGATATGTGAAACAGCAATATTTGCCCGAAAAGGCCAAATACTATACACCTACGGGCAGAGGCAGAGAAAAAATTATGAAGGAATATTTGCAAAAGCTGGAAAATCTGCTAAAACAGGAAAGGTCGGAAAAATGAGAATCCAACGGAGGGATTATTAATGGACAAACAGCAGCTTCGGCAGCAAATTAGAACACAGCTTTCTGCGTTAACTGCGCAGCAGCGCATCGATATGAGTCATAAGGCCTGTAAGAACCTTGTTGACACAGAGGAGTTCCGCGCAGCCAATACGATAATGGCTTTTCTCTCAATGCCGAACGAGATCGAAACTGCACCATTTATTCTTTACGCCTGGCAACACAACAAAACTATCGCAGTACCAAAAATTTCCTGGCAGCAGCGTCATATGATCGCGGTGGTAATTAATTCACTGGAAACAGGAATCGCGACAGACGCAGGCGGATTGAGAAATCCCGTTACTGGCATTCCGGTTCCGATCGAAGATATTGATTTGATTATTACGCCCGGCCTTGCTTTTGACAAAAAAGGAAATCGACTGGGACGAGGCGGTTCTTATTACGATAGATTTTTCGCGAACGATAAACTTCGCGCAGTTAAATGTGCATTCGCTTTTTCAGACCAGATTGTCGATGATGTCCCTGTTACAGAAAAGGACAAACCAATCGATATGATCGCTACTGAAAAAGGCGTCATTCATTTCAATAAAAAATAATTCAATAATCACCAAAGGGTGAATATTTTAAAAAGGATTTTAAAATGGCAGTTTCAGGTTATGGTAACAACAAAAACAAAGTTGTAGTTTATTATGTAGTTATTGCTCTCATTATTATCGCTGCGGCGATTTTCATTTTCTATCCGCATCGCAAAAACAAAAACGCTGTCGAACAGCCTAATGCTGTCGAAACCGCACAGCAAAATCAGGCCGCACCTACGCAGCCTTCAACGTCTTCTCAAAATACTGCCGCGAAGAATATTGCTCCGGGCACACCAATCACACCGCCGGCAAACAGCACTAATCCACGCGCCGCCGCGTTGATTGCCGATGCACAGAATAACATCAACGCAGGCAAAGTCATTGCCGCACGAAATATTTTAAACGATGTTTTGAATATGCAGCTTGATCCTTCAACAAGAGAAATTGTAAAATCGCAAATGACACAGCTCGCGAATGAATGGCTTTTCACACGCGTAATTCAGCTTGGCGACGAATTATGCTCTACATATAGAGTACAGCCCGGCGACAAACTTACATTTATTGCCGCAAGCCACAAAATCCCATATCAATTATTAATGAGAATAAACAATATAACAAACGAACGCAGCCTTCGCTCCGGCCAGACTCTGAAAGTTATTCAAGGCCCATTCCACGCGGTCGCTTACAAATCAGCTTTCACGATGGATTTGTATTTGCAGAACGTTTATGTAAAAAGCTATAAAGTAGGTATCGGCAAAGATGGCCACGAAACACCGCCCGGTCTTTGGAAAGTCAAAGTCGGCGGCAAAATGATCAAGCCAACCTGGACTGACCCGGAAACAGGACATACTTTTTATGCCAGCGATCCTAACTACCCGCTCGGCTCCGGCTGGATCGCACTTGACGGTATAGACAACAGAACACGCGGGATCAACGGCATCGCAATCCACGGCACAAAAGATGAAAACACAATCGGAACAAAAAGCTCTCTCGGATGTCTAAGACTTTATAACGGTGAATTGACAGAGGTTTACGATTTATTGGAACCGGGGCAATCTGAAATTAGAATCGTAGAATAAGATTTGCAAAGCTCGGGTTAAATTATAATCTAGTTTGGCTTCCAAACTAGCCAGACAAATATATATGCCGCGCCAACTGCCACAAGCGTAAACGGCAGTCCTATTTTGACAAAGTCGCGGAATCTTACGTTGTACCCTTCTTTTTTCAGCAGGCCGCAACCAACAATATTCGCTGCCGCGCCAATTGGCGTTATATTCCCGCCAAGACTTGCTCCTATCAGAAGACCAAAAAGCAGCAGTGAAGGATCAATATTTAATTTTTCACCCATCGCAATCGCCACCGGAAGCATCGCAGCCAAAAATGGCACGTTATCAACAAAAGCGGAAACAAACATAGCTATAAATACAAGCAGAGTGTAACCCAAAAATATATTCGTTCCAACCATTGAAGAAAGCGTTTCTGAAATCGTTTCTATCCAGCCGGTAAGCGTAACACTGCCGACAAGAACAAAAACCCCTATCAGAAAGAAAGTCGTATCCCAATCAAGCGATTTTATGCTCTTGATTATTGCGACTCGATTTACGTATTTACCCCAAAGCAGTGATAAAATTCCAAATACCATACAGATAATACCGGCGGCGTAAGAAAATCCCGTATCAAAGAAGCTAGACATAGCCAAAGCCACTATCAGCAAAACAAGTAATATGGTTGGTATCCATGATTTGACTTTTTCAACAGCTATGAGATTTGTTTTTTGTCTGTGTTTTCTGAAAACAAAGTATAACACTGCAAGTGAAGCCAAAGCACCAAGTTCAACTGCGAAAAATATGCTCGGCTTACCATTATAAAAGAAGAAATCCCAGAATGTCATTTTCGCATAACCGCCCAGCAGCATACTTGGCGGATCACCAATCAAAGTCGCGCAGCCCTGAAGATTGCTTGATATAACAATCCCGATCATCATATTCATTGGATTTATATCGAGTTTTTTCGCTAATGCCAATGCTATCGGTGCAACAATAAGCACAGTAGCGACGTTTTCAACCAATGCGGAGATTATACCTGTTAATAGGCATATAAGCAGAATAGCCCACGTTGTATTCTTCGCTTTATTTACAATTACTTCGGCAAGCCACGCAGGAACCCTGCTTTCCATAAATATATCTGCCACTACCAAAGTACCCACAAAAATTCCCATCACATTCCAATTTATCGCAAAGAAAGATTGCTTAAGCGTGATGGTTCCAGTCAAAACAACTAGCAGACTGGCAGCAACGGCAACGATCGTCCGCTTTGCAGGAAGCACAACAAAAAGAACGTATGCTAAAATAAATAAAGTTATGGCTATTATTCTGGGTTCCATTGGTGGGGATTTTAACATATTTAAAACCATATACAAGCACATTCGACCCCGGATTTTTCAATTTTTAATTTCGATTTTCATTGACACAACTTTGCGTATAAATAAACTCATAGCGTCTAAAATTATATTTTTAGGAATCCGCAAAATGACACAATGGTGGCGTAAGGAAATTGCAGAAATTATATCAATTCTTCAGACAGACCTTGATAAAGGTTTGCAAGCCGAACAAGTCGAGCAAAAACGTCAGCAGTTTGGCCCAAACCAGTTAAGCGAACAAAAAGGCCCATCGGCTTTTGAAATTTTTATCGACCAGTTCAAGGATTTTATCATTTGGATACTTTGCGGCGCTGCGGTTGTCAGCGGCCTTTTAAAAGAATGGATTGATGCGATCGCTATCATCGCGATAGTCATTTTAAATTCGATTCTCGGCTTTATACAGGAATACCGTGCGGAAAAATCGCTCGCGGCTTTAAAAAAATTATCCAGCCCAACTTCCAAAACAATCCGCAACGGCATAAATAAAAACATTCCATCGGCACAGTTGGTTCCGGGCGATATAATCGAACTAGAAGCAGGCGACAACGTCCCCGCCGACAGCCGAATCGCTTGGGTTACGTCCAATTTCTCCGTCGCAGAAGCCAGCCTTACTGGTGAATCCTCACCGGTTTTGAAAACTTCGGCTCTTGTAGATGAAGAAGAATTGCCGCTTGCAGATAGGCCTAATATCGTTTATGCCGGCACATCCGTGGTTTCTGGAAGAGCCAAGGCCATCGTTACAGAAATTGGAATGACTACCGAACTGGGTAAAATAGCAGGGATGATTCAGGAGATCGGCAAAGAAACAACGCCGCTGCAAAAAAAACTGGAAGAATTCGGCAAGTGGATTGTTTATCTTTGTTTCATTCTGGTAGCATTGGTATTTTTGCTCGAATGGCTTCGTGAAGGAAAACTTTCTATCGAAATATTTTTAACCGCTGTAAGTCTGGCTGTCGCTGCAATTCCCGAAGGCCTGCCTGCGGTGGTTACTATCGCGCTTGCTTTGGGCGTTCAAAGAATGGTCGCACGTCATGCTATTATACGCAAACTCCCTGCCGTCGAAGCATTGGGCTGCGCTACGGTTATCTGCTCCGATAAGACAGGCACGCTTACCAAAAACGAAATGACAGTTCAAGCTGTTTATGCGGACAATAAGATTTTTAAAGTTACAGGAATCGGCTATGAGCCGAAAGGTGAATTTCTTTTCGAAGATAAAAAAATAAATCCTGCCGATTTTCCAAACCTGATGAATGTACTGAATATCTCTGTTTTGTGTAATGGCGCAAAACTAATTAATGATAAGGGCACTTACAAAATTTTCGGCGATCCGACTGAAGGTTCTCTTTTAACCACTGCCGCTAAAGCTGGACTTGACAAAGCGGCGAAAGAAAAAGAATTTGAATTCATTGACGAGATTCCTTTCGATTCAAACCGTAAAAAAATGTCAATTATCCGCAAATCCGCCGACAAAATGGTTGCGTATGTTAAAGGCGCACCAGATGTCATTCTCAATGATTGTATGGGGCTGACAGAAGCGGATAAAGAAAATATCTTGAAAGTAAATAATAGTCTGACGGATTCGGCTATGCGTGTGCTTGCAGTGGCTTACAAGAATATGGATAGCATTGATAAATCGCAAATTTCATCTGATGCGGTCGAGAAAAATTTAACTTTCGCAGGCCTTGTTGCGATGATAGACCCGCCTCGGCCTGAAGTCAAAAAGGCGGTCGAGGAATGTCATTCAGCAGGCATAAAGACTGTAATGATCACAGGTGATCATAAAAATACCGCAGTCGCAATCGCCAAAGAATTAAAAATGTTCGGCCCCGATTCAATCGCGATAACAGGTAACGAACTAAATAAAATGTCCGATCAGCAATTATCCGATCAGATAGAAAAAATTCCCGTGTATGCACGTGTCGCACCGGAACATAAATTAAGGATCGTTAAAGCGTGGCGAAGCAGAAATGAAATTGCGGCAATGACAGGCGACGGTGTAAACGATGCCCCTGCTGTTAAAGAGGCCGATATCGGTGTCGCTATGGGAATCACCGGCACAGACGTTACGAAAGAAGTTTCAGATATGATCGTTACGGATGATAACTTCGCTTCGATCGTCAATGCTGTCGAAGAAGGCCGCGGAATTTATGACAACATCCGTAAATTCATTCATTATTTACTTTCGTGCAATGCGGGCGAAATCCTCGTAATGTTCGTCGCTTCACTGGTTGGAATGCCCGTACCGCTGCTGCCGATACATATTTTGTGGGTCAATCTTGTAACTGATGGTTTGCCGGCACTTGCTTTAGGTATCGACCCGATTGATAAAAATATTATGAGCCGTCCGCCCCGTCCTGCAAATGAATCAGTCATAACCAAAGCTACCGCTTTCAATATGCTTATGCAGGGTGCGTTCATTGCGGTATGCAGTTTACTGGCTTTTTGTTTCGTCTATTACATTGAAAAGGAACCTTTAGCAAACGGCCGAAGCGCTGCTTTCATAGTGCTTGCTTGCAGTCAGCTTTTCCATTCCTTCAACTGCCGAAATATGAAAGAATCAATATTTAAAATTGGCTTTTTAACAAATAAAAGTCTGGTCGCCGCCGCTTTGCTCTCTTTCGCATTGCAGATGATGGTTATCTATACGCCTTTCTTCCAGAAGGTTTTTAAAACCGTACCGCTTGGTATTTTCGATTGGGTTTTGGTAATAGTGATTTCATCATTCCCGCTTTGGGCAATGGAAATAGTGAAATTTATCAAACGAAATAAATAAAATCAAAACTTAGAAATAAAAACTAAAAAGTTTTTTTAGTCTGCTTTCGCTTCGCTATTTGGAAGCTGATAAAGGCCGTGTCCACTATCGATAAGTTTTCCCTGCTTGCGAAGTTCCTGCCAGACTGCATCAGGAAACTGGTTCGGCGGACGAATAGCAAAAACCCCAGTGTGCCCTTTTGAAAATGCGCCTCTGCCTAAACTTGAATCATCATCGAGGGCAGTAAGTTTGAGCCTTTTTTTAAATGCTTTTAATGCACTTTTAAGTGTTTCCGGCGGAATGCTTCCGATTGGCTGTTGTTCTGTCATAATTCTTTCTCCTTAAACCTGGATAATTGCATTTTAGCTGGTTACAAATAAAAGTAAAATAATTTATGCTACCAATGGCACTAAAAAATTGCGATCGTACATCGCGGTTTAGCGAAGCCTGCGTAATGACTTATGAACCGCTTAACGCGCAATTAAAAAATGCCTGTGGCATTATTCTTTGACAAAACGCATTTATAAGCGTATATATAATAGTATATTAGGCCGCAGAGGAATACACCTGCCTTTACAGCTTTAAAAATGCCATCGTGTGTTGACGACAAATTTATTAATGATTGACATTATAATAGATATGCTCGCTGGTTAATTGGTGGTTTAATCGTAGGAGTTCCCAATGGCAAAATCATTAAAAACCTCTGCCGAAAACAGAAAATGCGTATTTCCCAACTGTGGACAAACATTGAGCATCTACAATCATGATAACTATTGCCACGTGCATCGCGACAATTTACCAATTGAAGGAAGGTTTAAAAACTTTAGCAATCCTGCTAAGCGATAACAACAAAAAGGCCCGCATTTGCGAGCCTTTTTATTTTAGTGTTTTTTAGAGGGTTGTTACGTTTGTAGCACAAGGACCCTTTTTGCCCTGTCCCACTTCATAACTTACCTTTTGGTTTTCATTAAGATTTGCATAACCATCAGTTCTGATTTCTGAATGATGAACAAACAAATCATTGCTGCCATCGTCAGGAGTTATAAAACCATAACCTTTGTCTGAATTGAACCATTTTACTTTACCTGTATTCACTTTAACACTCCTTGACACCTCTTTGAGGGTCATTTAACATACTATCTCTCTTTTTTATTCAAATGGGGAGTAAACTTTGAGAGATGAAAGAATACACACCATACTCTTATTATACCAGAAATATATAATAAGTACAGTATTATTATACAGAAATGTTGTCTATTTGTTCCAATATTTCTATATAAATATCAGCTTTCACACTGTTCGACGCTTTAACCTTCGTCAATTATTGATTCCACAATATCAGAAATTGCCTGTTTGGTTGGGTAATTTGCCTTATTCGTGAGGATCGAAAAGATATATTCTTTGCCGCTTGCAGAAATGCAAACGCCTGAAAGTGCGCGAACTCCGCTTATATACCCGGTTTTTGCAAAAACTTTATTCTTATATCTTGCTTTATAGAATTGTTTTTTAATTGTGCCGTCGACCCCGCCTATCGCAAGTGTAGGTTTAAATGTTGCCCAAAGCGGACTTCTATATGCATCCAATATCACAAGTGAAATAATATTCGATGAAAGCTTATTAACGCTGCTTAAGCCGCTGCCGTCATCGAGATAAAATTCCGCGTTGTCTGCGCCAAGGCTCATCAAATATTTTCCAACAGCTTCCCTTCCGAGTTTCCAACTTCCCGGCTGGCCGCTTGTTTTTGCCGCCAGTGTCTTAAGCAAACATTCCGCCGCAATTTGGAGACTGTCTTTATTGCAGTGGTGCAAAACTTCTGTTATTGGCGTTTCAAATTGTGCTATTATTTCCATCGGCTGCTGAACGCCGCTTTCTTCGGTTAGCGGGTTTGCTATGCTTATACCTGTTCTATAGATGCTTTCCGAAAGGAGCGTGCCAAAATAAATACTGGGATTTTCGATAGCGACATCAAAGGACGCTTCCTTGCCGCATTTGCCATAAACAACTAGTGAGTTCAATTGTTCTGTTCTATTCGAACCAATCGCACTTTCACCTTTACTGAATTTTACATTATTCATCAATCTGACAAATTCAGTATTTGGATTTTTTGCCAAGACCACTTTGCCGCCATTTATCGATGCGGTGATCTTCAGACAATTGCCGTTATAATTAAGACCTGCAATTTCGCAGGCGTAATCACGATTGAGCTGATTCTTTGGCCAATTTGAGATAATTCTTTCATTATCAAAAATAGAATTGTCAACCGCGACATATTCGATCTGCGTAATATTTTTGGCTTTTAAAGCTGCGACGATTTGCGAGATAAAATCTTTCCCATCGTAACCAAGCAGCGGATCACCTCCGCCAATTACAACGAGTTTGCCGCCGACAAGACCAGCCTTCGTTACAAACTGATAATCAGCTCCAATAGACTTCAGGGTTGCAAAACTCGTTACAAGTTTCATATTTGAGGCAGGAGTCATTGGCTTCATTGGGTCGTGGCCGTAAATCCTGCTTCCTGTTTGTGGGTCAACCACAGAAATTGAAAACTCAACCTTTTGCTGATCCTTCCGTGCGACGATTTGATCCAATTTCTGCTGCAAATTTGAGCCAAATGCCGCTTGCCCAATCATTGCAGCAACGATAATTGCTGTAATATTTTTTCTTATTTTTAACATAGGTCGTTTTTTTATCAGATTATTCACCATTAATCAACAACTTTCCTAACCCCTTATAATAAAAGGCTTTATAAAATTTTTACTTATTTCTTTCTGCTTGATTGACAAAGATTTTGGAATAGTTATACTCCGTTGTATGAAAATGATTTTTACGGCTATTTTAGCCGTGGCGCGCTTCCGGAATACCAGTGGATGATTATTCCGGAAGTTTTTTTTGTATATTAGCTTTTAAATCCATAAAAGTATTATTGATAGTTACTTATGACAAATCATACGGCGAAAAAAGGTATTTTTAAGGCTTCAGTTCTCCAAAATAGACTTTTGGGAGATAAATTTTTCCGACTCACACTCGAGGTCGAAAAAAAGGCAAAAACCGTGTTTTCCAAGTCAAATCCCGGCCAATTCGCTGAAATTGAGGTTTCAAGCCTTGCTTTGCCGCCAGAAAACGCGATTCCACCCCAATTTGCCGATGCTTCCAAGCGAAATGTTATTCTTCGCAGGCCGTTCAGCTTCGCGGATATTATGGTAAGCGAAGACAACGTAATTCTGGAAATCTTATATATGATTGTCGGCGCCGCGACTGTAAGAATGAAAACTTTAAAGACCGGCGACAAAGTCAGCCTTATCGGCCCGCTTGGCAATGGTTTTTCATTTTCAGACGACAAAAAAGCTGCCTTGCTCGTTGCCGGCGGAATGGGTGCTCCCCCGCTTGTGCATCTGGCAGGTTTTATGAAAGAAAAATATCCAAACACCGACATAGTTGTTTTCGTTGGCACAAAATCAGTTTCAGATTTGGCATTTTTTGATATCAAGTTCGATAAATTTGATAAAAAGAAAATCAAATTAGGTGAGTTTGAAAAACATAATATTCAAACACACATAAGCACAGATGATGGCTCTGCCGGTACAAAAGGTTTTGTTACCGAAGTCCTGAAAAAATGGATCATTGAAAACAAGCCCGATATAAATAATACGATAATGTACGCCTGCGGCCCAGACCGAATGCTTCACGCATCAGCCGCGGTAAGCAGCGAATTTAAAATACCCTGCCAGGTCAGTCTGGAACGCAGAATGGCTTGCGGAACGGGTTTATGCCAAAGCTGTGCGGTTAAATGCGTAGATAAAAATACCGGTGATAATTTCTATAAACTTTGCTGCAAGGATGGCCCTGTTTTCTGGGCAGATGAAGTTGTATGGCAATAAACGATAAAAAAATTGATCTCTCAATCAAACTCGGTTCTGTTTCACTGAAAAACCCGATAATGACCGCTTCGGGAACTTGCGGCTACGTTGACGAACTTGAGGATTTCCTCGATATCAACCAGCTTGGCGGCTATATAACCAAAAGCATCACAATTCAGCCCCGCCTCGGCAACGATGTTCCGCGAATTGTTGAAACAGATTCCGGTATGCTGAACGCTATCGGCCTTGCAAATATCGGCGTTGAAAAATTTATGCAGGAAAAAGTTCCGCTTATGGAACATTACAAAACGCCGTTTTTTGTAAATATCGCAGGCCGGGAAATTACCGATTATATCGCGGTAGCTGAAAAACTTGCCAAATGCAAACAAATCGCCGGTATGGAACTGAACATCAGTTGCCCCAATGTCAAACAAGGCGGCATAACCTTTGGCACAGACCCCGCCCTTGTCAAACAGATAACCTGTGAGGTAAAAAAAGTTGTTGGCGATAAAATTCTCATCGTCAAATTAACGCCCAACGTAACCAATATAAGCACAATCGCGAAAATTGCCGTCGATTGCGGCGCAGACGCATTAAGTTTGATAAATACATTCACCGCAATGGTGATCGATATCGAAACCAGAAAGCCGGTACTTGCAAACCGGACAGGCGGTCTTTCCGGCCCTGCGATCAAGCCAATCGCGGTTTATCTGGTCAATAAGGTCTATAACGAAGTCGCAAAACCTGCCGGCATTCCATTGATCGGCGGCGGCGGAATCAGAACCGCATCCGATGCTATCGAATTTATTATCGCGGGAGCAACAGCCGTTACAATCGGTACATCCAGCTTCATAAATCCAGATTGCTCAATAAAAATTATCGACGGAATTAATGGTTATTGCGAAAGACACAACGTATCTTCTATCGCCGAACTTACCGGCAGCTTGAAATGAAAAAATAAAAAGTTATAATGGCATAAATGGTAACGCTTAAAGAACTTTACGAATATTTTCCAACATCTGTGTATACAGGCAAAGCCCTTGTATTCATAAGTGAGGATTGGAAGATCGAATTAACGGAGCATCAGAACGCTGATTTCAGCAAAAGAAGCAGCGGCTGCCCTATTATCAGGGTAAAAGTTTTCAAAAAGGCGCTTAACGGCGAATTTTTGCCGGGACATTACGAGGATTTCCAAATTGACAACATCAGCGAGCTTGCCTCGCAAATTGAACGGTATATCCAGGCCGCTGTAGGTCGAAATATCAGGGAATACCCCGAAAATGTCTGAAAATTCTCTGAATTTTGTCGAAAAATACGGACGAATAGTTTTTAATATCAAAGTCGTGCCCGGCAGCAGCAAAACTCTGATCGCCGGTCTTTACAATGGTATGATAAAGGTCAGACTTTCGGCAGCGCCGGAAAAAGGCAAAGCCAACCAGGCATTGATCGAGTTGCTTGCTGAAAATTTTAATATCCCGAAAAATTCGATTACTATTTTGTCCGGCCTGACTTCAAAGATAAAACAGGTTTCGATAGCCGGCTCGACGCAGGTTCGTGATGTGATTTTAAGTATCGGCAAATGACAAACAAATTTCTATATCTGATTTTCGCAGCTTTTTTGCTCGGTATTCCTTCTGTTGGAGTTTGCCGTTCCAATTATTCTCCAAATTCAATCGAGGAAGTGTTAAAACTCGACAACGAGAATATCGACCTCGCCTCAAGCGTCCTGCTGGTCAGCAAACGCTGGAATAATCAGCTTAACTCAACATATTACATAGATACTATTGACAGACTTGCGCAGAGTGTACGTGAAAAAGTCGGGCCTGGTGCGAATTATCGCAAAACCTGTGATGCGATTAATAATCTGCTTTTTTACCAGATGGGCTTCAAAGCGATTGACAGCGCCGACAACCCCGACGATTTATTTTTGAATACCGTAATCGACAACAAACGAGGATATTGTCTTAGTCTTTCAATTTTATATCTTGCGATAGGTGAACGGCTTGATTTGCCGCTGTATGGCGTTGTAGCGCCGGGACATTTTTTTGTCCGCTGCGACGACGGCAAAAACAGCTTCAACATCGAAACAACGCAAATGGGCGTAAACGCACTCGATAGCCATTATGCCCAAAAATTCAACGCACCAAACAATGGTTCGCAAGGCGTTTATATGCGTAACCTGACGAAGAAAGAAACTATCGGCTGCTTCTTCAACAATCTTGCAAACGTTTATATGAACCGCGAACAGATCGATAATGCTTTTTATTATCAAAAACTTTCGGTTGCACTAAATCCAATGCTCGCAGAGGCACGGACAAATCTCGGCAATATTTATTTGCGTAAAAATATGACCGATTTAGCGGTTGAGCAATATGAAACAGCCCTCGATATAAATCCTTCGGATGCGAAGACACATCACAATCTTGGAAACGCATACCGCAAAAAAGGAAATTTCGATGCTGCTATTAAGCAATATAATATCGCTTTGAAGCTGGACCCAAATTATGTTGAAATTTATAAAGGTCTTGCCTGGGCATATCATTCCAAAGGTATGGATGAAAGAGCGATCGCATACTTAAAAGCCGCCGCCCAAATTAATGAGCACGATCCCGATATTTTTGTCGCACTGGCAGGCATTTACCGCGACAGCAAACAATGGGACAGCGCTATCAGCAATTATAAGCGGGCATTGATTATCAAAACCGATTCTGTCGACGCCGCTTATGGCCTGGGTTATGTTTATTTCCAGAAGGAAATGTACTACGAAGCATTAGAACAATATCGCACGGCGGTTTTTTATCAGCCTTTGAACGTAAATGCGCACATGGGTCTTGCGATGGTTTATAATAAGCTGAATTGGCCCGATGAAGAAATCACCGCATATAAAAACGCGATCAATGCCGAACCAAATTACGCAGGTGCATATCAAAATCTTGCGAATATCTATATGGCGCGCAAGCAATACGATGTAGCCTCTCAATATTATGAAACCGCGATAAAGTTAAATCCTAAAGACGCTGATTTATATTTCAATCTTGCGGTTTCCTGTTCGGCACGAGATATGCACGAGCCAGCTAAACAATATTACTTGAAAACGATCGAACTGAAATGGAATTTCCCCGCTGCTCACAATAATCTCGCTGTTACACTATATACTCTTGGCAAATATAACCAGGCTTTAGACCACGCTAAAATCGCCAAACAGCAGGGTTATAACGTTTCCCAGGAATTTATCGACCAGTTGGATAAAATTGTAACGAAAAAATAATATTTTTTTGGAGGTTAATTTTATGACAAAAAAAAATATAGCCGCAAACATTGTTATCACTTTGATCGTGATAATTTTCCTCGTGGTGGTTATAGGTTTAATTTCCATTGATGGAATTCTCCGCGCCGGAATTCAAAAAGCGATAAAGAAACAGCTCAATGTTGAATCGTCCGTCGCGAAAGTCAGCCTTAAAATTTTATCCGGCACGATTGAAATCACAAATTTGAAAATCGCCAACCCGCAGGGTTATCAGTTTGAAAATATTCTCGAAGCAAAATCAATTTTTGTAAAAACAAGCCTCGGCAATCTCCTTAGCAATCCAATAGAAATCGAACAGATTAAAATAGACGGAATGGTAATGGATATTGAGCAAAAAGGCTTGACCAATAACATTAACGACATCCTTAAATCGATGCCGAAAAAAGAAAAAGAACCGCAGGTCGAACAAAAGGCTGCTAAATCTGTCCATATAACATCGCTCGACATTAACGACCTTACCGTAAAAGCAAAACTTCTGCCTCTGCCCGGCAAAGCAGACGTTGCCGCTTTAACAATACCTTCGCTGCATTTATCCGATTTAGGCGGCGAAAAAACTTCTCTTGCAGATACGATCGGTAAAGTCTTTACCGAAATTACAAACGCTGTAGTCAAAAACGGACAGAATGTTTTACCAAACGATATGTTAGATTCGATGTCAAACTCGCTCCAGGGCAATTTCCAAAATATTACAGAAGAAGGACAGAAAGCTCTGGAAAAAACGGGCGAAGAACTGAAACAAAAAGCAACTGAATCTTTAAAAGGCATTTTTAAGCAAAAATAAATTGATCTTAAACAACAACATAAAAGGTAAAAAAGTATTCGTAGCTATCAGCGGCGGTGTAGATAGTTCGACCGCTGCCGCTTTGCTCCTTGAAGCAGGATGCGACTGCACCGGCATTTTTATGATCGTCCACGACTATGCCCAGCAGCACTGTGATGATGCACGAAAAGTCGCAAAAGATCTCGGCATCGGATTCGAAGCATTGGATTTGCGCGAAGAGTTCAAAACCGTTCTCGATTATTTCTCGAACCAATATAAACACGCACGAACTCCAAATCCCTGCGTTTTCTGCAATCGAAATATAAAATTCGGCATACTTTTCAATTATGCACGTTCAAAAGGCGCCGACTTTTTCGCCACCGGCCATTATGTTTCCGTACGCAGCGACGAAACCGGCTCGTATCTCTACGCCGGCAAAACGGAAAAAGACCAGTCGTACGCCCTAGCAATGATAAACCGCAGCGTCTTGCCATATCTGATATTTCCGCTTGATGATTTAGACAAAAATCAAACACGCCAGTTAGCCCAAAAATTCGGTATAGCTGTAAGCGATAAAGCCGATTCTCAAGAAATATGTTTTATTCCTGATAATGATTATGCAGGCAAACTTGAAGAGCTTTCGCCGGAAGTTATCAAAACTGGTCAAATAGTAGATTCCAGCGGCAAAGTTCTTGGCCAGCATTCCGGCATTCATAATTTCACGATCGGCCAGCGCAGAGGCGTAAGGGTCGCGATGGGTACTCCCTGGTATGTAACAAAACTAGACAGCGATTCGAATACAGTCATACTCGGCCCTTCTGAAGAATTAATTCACACATCGCTTATCGCGTCAAATCCCAACTGGCTCATCGACACTCCGAAAGAACCATTTGCGGCAAAAATAAAAATAAGATACAATCACAAAGCTGTAAGCGGAATCGTGTTTCCGCAAGGCGAAATGGTTAAAGTCGAATTCGACAACCCGCTGCGAGCGATAACGCCGGGCCAGGCAGTAGTTTTTTATCTCGATACTGCCAACGGCCAAAAAATCGCGGGCGGCGCCTGGATCGAAAACGCTATAGATTAAAAATATATTTACAAAACTTTGTGCCTTCGTGTCTTAGTGGCTATAAAAAATGACAAAAGAACCCGACATCTTGAAATTGCTCTCAACTGCTGAAACCGAAGCGGACAGAAAAGCCACACGCGCGTTAATTATTCAGCCCGGTGCGATTGGCGATTGCGTACTTACGCTCCCGGTTGCGGAATTCGTGAGAAAAGCATTCAAAATCGGAACGCTTTCAATGCTCGGCAGAAGCCAATATATGCTGTACCTGCCGACAAGGAGTTGCATCGACAGCGTGCGCGATCTGGATTCGTTAGACCTGCACAGGCTCTTTATCCCTCATAAGGATTTCGAATTGCAGGATAACGACCCGCTGATCCACGCCTTTTCAGGCTATCAGTATATTTTCAATTTTCTTACCGCCCCGGGCAGCGATTTCGAAAGCAACTTAACTTTCACCGCAAATTGCAGCAACTCTGTCGAAGTAACATCTCTGCTTGCAAAACCGCCCGCCGATTACAAACATCACATTACAAAATTTTATATCGATTCGATCATCGATTCCTGCACCGGGTATTTCAACCGCAAACCTTCTTTGGCCGCATTGACAGGCAAAAAGAAACTTCTAAAACCGTCAAAATCTGATTTGGCGGCAGGCAGGCAAATTCTCGATTCTTATGGAATAAAAAAGAAATACCGCCCCGCCGTGATTCACCCCGGCAGCGGAGGCGTAAAAAAATGCTGGCACATTGATAATTTTTATCTGCTCGCCGAGGAGCTTATCGAAGCGGGCGAAAGTGTCATTTTTATGCTTGGCCCTGCCGAGCAGGAACGTTTCGGCAGAAAACTTTTCGACAGGCTCTCACTAATCGCTCCTGTTATACTTGAAACATCGCTTTCGCGGACATTCCAGATTCTTTCCTGCTGCGGCTGTTTTATAGGCAACGACAGCGGAATCGCCCATATCGCAGGCGTTTCAGGAGTTAATACCATTGTATGCTTCGGTGTTACCGACCCTGCCGTTTACGCCCCGATCGGCCCCAAAGTTAAAACCTTTAAATTTGAAGAACCTGATTTCACACAGCCTTCCTGCCCAGCGGTAGAGCAAGTCAGCCGGGCAGCCCTCAAATTCTTAAGTTCTTGACCGTAAATATCTTTTCGTTATAATATCACGGAATTTGTCATTACTTTTTTAGGATAAAAATGTCGAAAACTCTCGGACAATTAGCGGAACACGTTAACGGTAAAGTTATAGGCGATGCCAATATTGAAATTTCGGCGGTAGCAACCCTCGATACCGCAACGCCTTCGGATATTAGCTTTCTTGCAAATCCGAAATATTCACGTGCTATTAAGACTACCAAAGCCGGCGCAATCATCGTAGGCAAAGAAGCCCCCTGCCAGATTCCATTGATTGTCGCCGCAGACCCGTATTATGCTTTCGCGCAAATAGTGATCTTACTGCACGGCCACAGGAAACATCGCCAGGAAGGTATTTCCGAAAACGCCAATATTTCTCCTTCCGCCAACATCGGCAAAAATTGCCATATTCACGACTTCGCGACTGTAAGCGATAACGCTGAAATCGGAGAAGGCACGGTTATTTATCCGAATGTATTTGTTGGCCCCAATGTAAAAATCGGGTCGAACTGTATTCTATATCCTAGCTGCGTAATTTACGACCGCTGCATTCTCGGCAACAACGTAATCATAAATGCCAACACGACAATCGGAAAAGACGGCTACGGCTACGCGACCCACAAAGGCGTACATCATAAAATACCGCAGGTCGGCAAAGTGATAATCGAAGATGATGTCGAAATCGGCGGCAACTGCTGTCTGCAAAGAGGTGCTATCGAAGATACGATCGTAGGTAAAGGCAGCAAACTCGGCGACATTATCAGCGTTGGGCACGGCGCGAAAATCGGCCCCTATTGCCTGCTCGTCGGTCAAATCGGAATCGCAGGCTCTACAACTATCGGCCATCATTGCGTCATAGGCGGCCAGGTCGGCATCGTTGGTCATATCAAAATTGGAAATTGCGTACAAATTGGCGCACAGGCAGGCGTAATAAACAGCGTACCAGATAACGCAAATATCGTCGGCACTCCGGCAATCGATGCTTCAATAGCAAGACGTGCGTATGCTTTGATCGAAGATTTGCCCGAACTTAAAAAAGCAATCCAGCGATTGGAAAAATCTGCTAATAATGAATGACATTGTAGCCACGAAGGCACAAAGTCACTAAGAATAAAATATATTTAATACTTTGTGTCTTAGTGTCTTTGTGGCTATTAGTATAAAATATAAATTATATAAACTTTGTGTCTTAGTGTCTTTGTGGCTATAAACAATACAATCGGTTTAATAGCAGGCGGCGGAAGACTGCCCTTCCTCATTGCCGCTGGTGCTCGGCAGGCAGGCCTGAAAATTGTTTGCGCAGGTCTCGGCAATAATCCAGACCCGCAGCTTGCAAATGCTGTAGACTATTACACCGAAGTACCTCTTGCTCGCCCCGGCACATGGATTCGAAAATTAAAAAAGCAAGGCGTTACAGATACGATTATGGTCGGCAAAGTCCGCAAGGAAAACCTTTATTCACCAAAGCGGATTCTCAAATATTTGCCCGATTGGCGTGCGATTAGAATTTATTATTGGCGTTTACGAAAAAACAACAAAATCGATCAAACAATCTTGCAGGCGATTGCGGATGAGCTTGCCTGTGGAGGTATTATTTTGCAGGACTCGACTAAATATTGCAAAGAGCATCTTGCCGACAAAGGCGTAATGACACGAACAAAACCATCTGCGGGCGTACAGGAAGATATTGATTTCGGATGGCAAATGCTCAAGAAAATTTCGGAAACCGGAATCGGCCAGGCAATCGCAGTTAAAGAAAAAACCGTTCTTGCGGTCGAAGCTGTAGAAGGAACAGGCGCGATGATCGAGCGTGCGGGCCAGTTATGCAGAAGAGGTAATTGGACGCTCTTAAAAGCTCCCCGCCCTGATTTAGATGTGCGTTTCGACGTGCCTTGCGTTGGTACTGAAACGATCGAATCGCTGAACAAAAACGGCGGCAGAAGTCTCGTCGTCGAAGCGGGCAGAACTATTATTATCGATAAACCGCAAACTATAGAATTGGCCGACAAACTCGGCATCGCTGTCATTGGTTGCTGAAGCGAAGCGAAAGCCCCCGAGTATTCAGAAATTTTCTATCCTCGACAAGAAAATTTGGAGGGGGTGGCTATAAAAAAAGTTATATCTCTGTGGTCTCTGTGAACTCTGTGGCTAAATAAAAATTGTAACTCTGTGGCAAAAAAATGTTTTATAAAAAAATTATTATCGCAGACAATTTCCCGCAGGGATTTGAACCTTCACAAATTCAAATTCCTGACGGCAGAAGAGCGGACTTTGAAAAGCTCGCCTCTTCTAAAGCTGCTTTGGTTCTGAAATTTAATATTCTCTTCAAGGCAAAAGTTTACAGCATTGTTTTAAAAAAATATTTCATTCGCAACATTTCCGATTTTTTCAAATCATTAATTTTGCCTTCGCGTGCTCAAAGGGCATTTAAAGCAGGCCAAATGCTCATCGCAAACGGCTTTTTAACTCCGCCAATGGCCGCTTATGGCAGAAATTTTTTGATGACTATGGAAATTCAGGGCAGCACGCAATTTTTTATCCTTCTCGGCACTTTGCCCGCTGAAAAAAAGAAACAAATGGTCGAGCAGTTCGCGCAAACCATCGGCAAAATGCACGACAAAGGAATTTTCCACGGCGATTTAAGACTTGGCAATATCCTCGTTAAAGAAAACTCCCTCTGTCATTCTTCGAAGACCCCTTCGGGGGAGCGAAGCGAAGCGGAGTCGAAGAATCTGTTAAAACAAGAAAATTTCCAATTCTACTTCCTCGACAACGAGCGAACCAAAAAGTTTGAAGTAATCCCCTGGAAATTAAGAATAAAAAATCTCGTTCAGATAAATATAGACAGAAACAATGTTGACGAAAATGATAGAAAGTTATTCTTCGATATTTATTTAGCCCAGCAGACAAAACCTATTGATGCGCACAAACTCGCGGAAGATGTAATCGCAAAAACCAACGCCCGTCTCAAAAAAAAAGCCCCTTTGTCATTCTGAACGAAGCGTCAGCGAAGTGAAGAATCTCGTCTCTCAAATCTAAAATTTCATCTATCCGCTTTAAGGCAAAATCGCAAAGCGATAAAAAAATAAAATAATAACCTCGGACAAAGTTCACTTTGGGAGAGGTTGTTTTTATTTTTTTACAGTGTTCGCAGAACACGCCTTAAAGCAAACAGCGTAATCCGCGTCTAAATAAAACTTCGTGTTCCTTCTTTTCTTCGTGGTAAAATAAATCTTTAAAAACTGGTCATAAATTTCTTCGTGTCTTAGTGCCTTAGTGGCTATTTAAAAATTCGCAATTAAAAAAAACTACATTTTCAAAATTTACGCACGTTTTTTAAATTTCGCGCTTTTTTTTTTAAATAGATGCAAGTTTGAAGGTTTGAAATTTATCCTCAAAAAACGACCCTCATCATTTTTCTGAAAACAAAGCGTTTTTAAAATATGCGCAGGCGCCTTCTGTGAAAAATCACAAAAAAACCCGAAAAAACCGGAATTTTCCCGATTTTTCTATGAAAAAGTCTCGAAAAACACTGAAAAAGTCCCGATTTTACCCATGTTTTTTGACCCGATTGCGCGAATTTACGAACACCTTGCGTGGTTTTGATGTTAGAATTGCTTCAAGAAGCGGATATCATTTTCAAACAGCAGTCTAATATCAGTAATGCCATATTTTCGCATCGCGAGTCTTTCGATACCGAAACCAAATGCCCAGCCGGTATATTTTTCACTGTCGATGCCGACCGCGTTAAATACGTTCGGATCAACCATACCGCAACCGCCGACTTCGATCCATTTTTCGCTGCCGTCTTTTGTAACGAATAATAAATCAACTTCAGCGCTTGGCTCTGTGAATGGGAAGAAACTCGGCCGCAGTCTCCATTTAACATCTTTGCCGAAAAATACGGAAATGAATTGTGCGATAGTGCTTTTCATATCGACCATCGAAACGCCTTCATCAACGACAAGCGCCTCAAGCTGGTGAAACATAAACATATGAGTCGCATCGACGGTATCCGGCCTGTAAACTCTGCCCGGAGCAACCACCCGAATCGGCGGTTTCTGTTTTTCCATCGTACGAATTTGAATTGTCGAAGTCTGACTTCGCAAAAGTTTATCTAAATCTATGCAGAAATTATCTGATGGGTCTCTTGCGGGATGTCCTTCGGGAATGTTAAGAGCGACGAAATTATGCCATTCGTCCTCGACTTCCGGCCCATAAGCAATACCAAAACCCATTCTGCCGAAAATCTCGATAAGTTCGTTAATTGTCTGTGTGATGATATGAGGTCTGCCAAGCTGAAAATCAACCCCCGGCAGCGTAACATCCACCATTGGCCCTTTTCGCACTTGCTTGCCCGCCATTGCAGCTTTGACATTTTCAAACGCTTCAGTTACTTCAGTTTTGATCTTATTGGCAAGCGCACCGGCTTCCTTTTTCTGTTCCGCCGGGAAAGAACCGATTTTACTCAACATATCCGTTACTGTACCTTTGCGGGCCAGAAAACGAATGCGGAATTCCTCAAGCTCTGCCGGATTGGTTACCGATTTGAGCGATTCGAGTGCTTCCTTACCGATTTGTTTGAATGTATCAAGCAAGATTGTTTAGCCCCCGCAACTTTGGCGGGGGATTTTGCTAACGCAAGCAGTGGTTATCCACGTACTTTTTCAACGATGACATCGAATGCGGCCGGATCTGCTATTGCTATTTCGCTGAGCATTTTTCTGTTCAGAGCGATATTTGCTTTCTTCAATCCGTTGATCAGTTCACCATATCTGATTTTGCGCATTTTGCATGCTGCGTTCAAGCGAGTGATCCACAAGGCTCTGAATTGTCTTTTTTTCAGTTTCCTGCCGACTCTTGCGAAAACTTCAGACCTAATTACTCGTTCCTTGGCAAGCCGATATGTCCGGCCTGGACCGCCCCGCTGTCCTTTAACTCTTTTAAGGATACGTTTTCTTGCTTTACGGGTCGCTGACCCTTTAATTACACGTGGCATTTAAGCTCGTCCTTATTAATCAATGTCTAACATTTCTTTCATTACATTCGCGTAAACTTTAGGAATAACGATCGCTCTTCCCAGTTTGCGGCGTCTTTTAGCGGATTTACCGCTCATAAGATGACCCATAAAACTTGTATGAGCCTTAATTTTACCGGCGCCGGTAACTTTTACACGTTTCTTCAAACCTTTATGTGTTTTTTTCTTCGGCATATTTCACAACCTTATAACTCTTGTTTATAAAAATTAAAGAATGGTATATTATCACCCTCCAACCGGAAGGTCAACAATAAAGTAAATAACTAAAAGTGAAAAATTAAATCCGAATTCTCACTTTTTCACTATAGTTTTTCAGCTTTGGGCATCAGCAGCACCGTAAGGCGTTTACCCTGCATTATAGGCGGCTGGTCAACTTTAGCAACATCATCGAGCGATGCAATGATTTTATTCATCAATTCCTGCCCGAGTTCTGCGTGCGCCATTTCACGACCCCTGAACATCATCGTAAATTGTACTCGATGCCCTTTCCTGAAGAATTCGCGGGCGTGATTTACTTTCGTATCGCAATCGTGCTGATCCGTCTTGGGTCTTAGCCTTAATTCCTTAACCGATACCGTATGCTGTTTTTTCAGATTCAGCTTATCTTTGCGTTTCTGTTCATAAAGATATTTGCCGAAATCCATTATCCTGCACACCGGCGGGCTGCTTTCAGGAGCAATCTCAACTAAATCAAGGTCTGCTTCTCTTGCGTGTTCCAGCGCCTGATCGATACTGACAACGCCGATTTGACTGTTATCTGCGCCAATCAGACGAATAGGACTCCTGTTGATTTGCTCATTAATTCTTAATTTTATCTTTCCGATAACTTTTTCCTTTCAATCACTAAATCGTATCTAGTCGTTCGTGAAGCGAATTTCGTTTACGCTACACCCAAAATTTATAATCCCAAATCCGCTGTTCTGGATTTTACTTTTTCTTTCATTGCCGCAACAAACGCGTCAGCCGATACACTCTTGCTTTCGTTTGTGCCGCGAATACGAACATTAACGCTTTGCGTTTCAGCTTCTTTCGGGCCGACAACTATCATATAAGGCAGCTTTTCATTATGGCCTCGAAGGATTTTAGCTCCGACTTTTTCCGGGCTTGTATCTAATCCGCAACGCAAACCTTCAGCCTTGAAACTCTGCTGCAGCTTCATCGCGTAATCGTTCGTCTTTTCGCTGATAGTCAAAACTCGCATCTGCTCCGGCGAGAGCCACAGCGGGAAATTACCGCCGTAATGTTCGATAAGTCCGCCGATAAATCGTTCCATACTTCCAAGCACAGTTCTGTGAATAATCACAGGCTCGTGCAGTTGGTTATCCGCGCCGACATAGCGAATATTAAATCTCTTTGCGGCCTGCAAATCGACCTGATGCGTTGGGCCTTGCCATTCTCTGCCGAGCGAATCGATCAATTTAATATCGATCTTCGGTGCATAAAATACGCCGCCGCCTTCATCAACTTCATAAGCAAGACCGCGACGTTCCATAGCCATACGCAATTCTTCGGTCGCTCTTGCCCATTCTTCTTCAGTGCCGAGAAATTTCGCCGGCCTTGTCGCAAGATACGCCTTATAAGTATAGCCGAAAGTCGTCATCATATAATGCATCAATTCGAGAATAAGGTCGATTTCCTTGCCAAGCTGATCCGGCGTGCAGAACGTATGAGCGTCATCCTGCGTAAATCCACGAACTCGAAGCATCCCGTGCAGTGTTCCGCTCGGTTCGTATCTATAAACCATACCAAGCTCGCAGAATCTCATCGGCAAATCGCGATAGCTTCGCGGGCTGTTATTATAAATCATATAATGCCCCGGACAATTCATCGGCTTGAGATAATAATTCTGCTCATCGATCTTCATCGGCGAATACATCATATCCGCATATTTCTCAAGATGTCCGCTTTTCTTATAAATAACTTCTGTCGCGATATGCGGCGTGTACATAATATCGTACCCGCGTTTGAGATGTTCTTCTTTCCAGAAAGTCTCAATGATATGCCTAATTAGCGAACCCTTCTGATGCCAAAGGATCAATCCAGGCCCAATATCGTCATTTACGCTATAAATATCTAATTGTTTGCCCAGGAATCTATGGTCGCGTTTTTTCGCTTCCTCAAGTCTGAACAAATAATCATCAAGCTCTTTCTTTGTCGCCCACGCAGTACCGTAGACTCTTTGCAGCATTTTCTCTTTCGCGTCGCCGTGCCAATACGCTCCCGCGACGGACATAATTTTGAAAAATCCGATTTTGCCCGTACTCGGCACGTGCGGCCCGCGGCATAAATCTTCAAATCCATCGCCGTGCGAATAGAAACTTATCGTATCGCCCTGTGCGCGATTGGCATTATCGACTTTATACTTATTGCCGACAACGTGTGCAAGTGCCTGCTCTCGGCTAAATTCTTTTCTTACAAACGGCTGATTCTTTTCAACGATTTCAGCCATTTTCTTTTCAATCTTTTCAAAATCTTCCGGCCTGATCGGCGTATCAAGATCAATGTCGTAATAAAAACCATCTTCAACCGTTGGTCCGTAAACAAGCTGTGTGCTCGGCCAAAGACTGTAAATCGCTTCCGCCATAACGTGTGCGCAGCTATGACGCAGAATCTCAAGTCCGCCCGGACTTTTAGCCGTGATGATATTTATTTTTATATCTTGCGTTACAGGTGTGCTTAAATCGACAACTTGCCCGTTAACTTCAGCAGCCAGAGCGGCTTTTGCAAGCCCCGCCCCAATTTTTTCCGCGACATTGTATAATGTCGAGTTATCTTGAATATCTAATACTTTGCCGTCAGGCAGCGTTACTTTCGCCATTTATTTTCGACTTTCAACCTCAAAATAGTAATATTTCACAAAAAACTCTTACTAATCTAATTATAAATTGGTTATTTGTCAAATACTTAAATGCTAAGACAACCCCTAAAAATTGCTTTTGAAGCTAAGGTTTCAGTCATTTTAATGGTTTTAGACTGGATATATCTTATTATTCCTACATTTTTGGATTATAATAGATTCTTAGAGTTCCGGCCTGCTCAAACCATTTTAAATCTTTCCATTTTGCCCATTCAGCAGAACCGTCTATAAATCCAGTTACCAGTCCGCGAGGTACGGGCAATAACTTCTTCGTTCCGGCCGGGTAAAAAACTCCTCTGCCATTGGTCGTATGCGGTATTTTCGCTCCCCATTTGCCGCCTGTGCTGACACTATCCCAATGAAAACAACTAAAAAGCGTTTGTGATGTTACTAACTTTTTCGTGCAGTTTTGAAGTTTACGCGGCGATTTATAAATCGTACCATCCGGCAACTGCGGACTATACGGGCTGCCCTCTTTATCAAAACGTCTGCCATAATATATATAGCCGATCCTTGTGCCGCCAAGTTTGATGTTTGTATCGGAATTGCTCGTTGGTTCATAAAAATATTTTTCCCGTTCATAATTCCATGACGTACACATCGCACTTGATTCCGCTACGCCATAATTGAAGTGTATCTTAATTGCGGTGTTGTAATTTACATCCAGCCATCCTTCCGGTTCATCTTCTTTATCCCAAATATTTCCAAGCGGCAGATAACCATCACAATCGGCAGCATAAAGCCCGCACGCAATAACACACTGCCTGATATTCGATGTGCAAATCGTTCGCTGTGAAAGAGCTCTTGCCGCACTCAACGCAGGTAATAAAACACCAAGCAGCATAGCGATTATTGATATTACAACAAGCAGTTCAATAAGAGTAAACCCTGTCACCAATTTCACATTCCAAGTCGGCTGTATAAAATTTCGGCAAACTATTTTGTTTTCTGAAATTACTTGTTTTGCAACATTAAAAATTTGTGATTGGGTAAATGCAGTTTGTCTGTTATTTGTGCGCATAGTATCTCCATACAATTAAATTGATTATTTTTTTTAAACGTTGATAACTATTTGTTATTTGAAATTTGTTTTATAATTTCCGGCAGTTCCTGTTTTTCATAATCAAAGATAAAAACATCTGTTTGCCTTGTAGAATCTTTCGGAATAATTTTCATATAAATTGGAAGTTTTGACTGCCTGCCTGCTGTTATAATAAGCCCGCTTGCCCAATCACGCATACATTTCGGAGCATCAAATTTATAGACGAGCAAATCATCACCAATATAAACGGGCGTTTTGTTCGCGACATCGTTGCTGTCGTATTCAAAAACCCCCTGCGTTACAAGCATAAATGGAGAAGTATTTTCCGAAAGCATCAAATCGCCTATATCAGAAAAGTTTTCAGTTATTAATTTACCGTCAAGTTCGTAAATAGATTTCGTTTTGCCGTCATCTCTTACTATCTTATGCTTTTCCATCATATAAATTACGCCATCGATATACCATGCCTCTGTATCATTCTGACGCGTATTATAGCAATGCGCAAACGTTATCCTGCTTATATGATTCTCAACATTAGCCCAGGCGACAGAACCTGTATAAAAATTTGATGCGAAGGAATATATTATGAGAGATGCGGCAATCAAAATCGCGGCCGCAGCAAGTGAAGGCCTGAAAATCTGGAATTTTTGATTCTGCGAAGTTTTCAACCAAAAAGCCGTTTGCTTTAATACATCTTTCGGTATCACAGTAACGGTACGGTTTTTCAAATCGTCAACAGCCTTGTTAAGAATTTCATCATTATTTTCCATATTACCCTCGATAATATTTTTCCAGCAGAATTTTCAACTTATTTTTAGCTCTATGAACAATAACGCCAACATAATTTTCTTTAAGTCCGAATGCCTGTGCAATTTCAGTCATACTCAAATTTTCAATATGCCTTAAGCAAAAAATCTGCGCCTCTTCGGAATCGAGCAGGGAAAAAGCATTTAAAAGTATCTCACTAAGTTCTTTGTTTTCAGTGTTTGCTATCGGGCAATCTGCCGCTTTTATATTATGCTCCTGTATCAGTTCAAAGGAAACCGGATTCGCTTTTCTGCACCTTTGACGCAAAGCATCAAGCGATCTGCGCGTAGCTAATTTTAAAAGCAGTGCTCTGAAGTTTTTAACATTTTGTTTTTGGGAAAACATTAGCGCATCGGCAAACGTCTGCTGGAAACAGTCCGAAGCATCTGCATCATTGCCTAGCATTCTGTATGTAGTATTCCATACAGCTCGACCATGCTCATCAAGGATAGCCTGCCAATTGATTAACAAATTCCTAAATTCCCTAAAAGGCTGTTTTATAATATATAGTCGCAGTAACTAACATAATATTACAGCTTTTTGAGCATTATTTGAAAAAATTTTAGAGATTTATCTTTTTTTTGACAGACTATCTCTGGGTGATAAAAAAAGAGGTAAAATTGCAAAAAAATGCTTAATTTTCCTTCTTTGAGGTCTTTATTTTGCTTGTGATTTCTTCAATCTGCTTATTAAGATTTTTCAAAGTATCAACGTGATTTTGCTGCATATTTGAAAGACTGCTTTGAGTCTCTTCAAGTTTTTCTTTTGCATTAACAAGCTCAATCTCAAGTGAAGCTATCGATTTTTGACTTCGTTGCGCTTCCGATCTCCAGTTTGAACTGTCGAGTTCGTACAATTTCGCCTGTCGCTTTGCACTATCGTATTCACCCACAAGTTTGCCAATATTAGCATAAGCAGTTTGCAACTGTTTTTGATGTATCTTATTTTGATAACTTATTGACCAAAATGCACAAATACTCAAAATTATGCCAATTGACAACATTCCGAGTATGACCCTATTGATAAATGAAATTTTAAAAGAATCACTAATTTTTCGCATCAGGGATACTTTGAACTGCGGCACTGGCTTGGTTTCATACCGAATAACTTGTGCCTTTTTCTCTTCCTGTGCGAAAAGTTTTAAATCCGGGATTGCAGCTTGTGGCTTGGCAACTTCAACTTTAACTGCCGGCTGTGTCTTTGTTTCTGGTTTGCTGATCACAGGTTTACTATTCTGTATACTCGGCTGGAAGATTTTATTTACCATACTGGTAATTTTTTGAGCCTGCTCAACCGTATTTACCTGTTCAATCTTATCGTCTTCCAGTTGTTTGGCATTTTTGCCAGCATCAAGAGGTAAATCGACAATAAAAGTCTTATTTTTATGCTTTCTGACCTGAATTACTCCTAGTTTCGCGCATTCATTAACTACACCAGCGGATATCCCCTGACTGTTTGCGTATTGCTGAACTGTTAAAAGTGATTTCTTCCGACTAAAAAGCCTGTCTTCAATCGTCTGGTTATTTTTGTCTTCAAGCATAGTTCATTCCCGTAATAGAGCATTAGACCATATATATTTTCGGACTTTTAATCTAAAATCTTGAATTTCTATGAATATAAATAAGCGTTTTTCGACTAAATCTTATAAAAAACGGGTTTTTAACGAAATAACAGGACTTTCATCCTGAACCTGACCCCTTTTTTTGCCGATGCTGTTACGATGAAAGTACTAATATTCGAAGACGATACACCTTCAAGGATGATACTGCAAAGCCATCTGGAAAGCTGGAACCATAAAGTTCTAACCACAGATGAGATAAGTAAGGCCTGGGATACAATCACATCACAAAGACCCGAAGTAGTAATCATTGACTGGGTACACACTGAAACCGACCGCCTTGAATTATGCCGTAAAATCCGGCTGCTTGATGCTGATAAGTACACATTTGTAATTTTCCTTGTCAGCAATGCGGAAACCCGTGAAATCATAAACGCTCTCGATAGTGGAGGCGACGATTATCTTTGCAAACCGTTCGATAAGAACGTAATCCGAAGCAGAATCAATGTTGGCGAGAAAATCATTTACTATGAAAATGAGATGCGCAAATCTCGTCAGAAATCTGCCGATTCACAGCGAAAATTGGACAAGGTCAACCTTGAGCTGGAGCTTACATATAAAAAATTAATGGAAACCGCTCATCGTGCCGGGATGGCCGAAGTTGCGTCTGGTGTTTTGCATAATGTCGGCAATATTTTAAATAGCATCAACGTATCCGCAGAGCTAGTTTACGAAAAGATGGCAAAATCTGAATTGGGCAACATCGAAAAAGTCGCCACTCTGCTTAAAGAGCACAATAATGACCTGGCGGATTTCCTCACTTATGACCAAAACGGAAAACACATTCCAGCATACCTGGGCGAAGTTGTCAGTCATACCTCCAAACTAAGAGATGAAATTCTTGAAAATCTTAAATCGCTTATAAATAATGTTGAACACATAAAAGATGTTGTCAATTCGCAGCGTCTTTACACAAACAATAAACCAAAAGATTTAATTAATTTATCCGACCTGATTGAAAATGCGATTTTGATTAACAAAGCAGGTCTGGAGTACCATAAAATCGATGTTATACGTGAATTTGAGGATTTCGGAACAATATCAATCGATGAACAGAGGGTACTGCAAATCCTCGTAAGTCTCATAGATAATGCTCAACAGGCTTTAGCGGAGAGTTCGAACAATCCTAAACTCCTAACAGTTCGAACCAAAAAAGCAGGAGAAAAAATTAAGATAGAAATTTCAGACAATGGAATAGGTATCAAGCCGGAAGATTTGGTCAAAATCTATTCAAACGGATTTACCACCAAGCCGACAGGACACGGTTTCGGCCTGCATAATTGCAAAATGGCTGCCGTTGATATGCGAGGAAATATGAGTGTTCATAGCCTCGGCAGCAATAAAGGCGCAACTTTCACGCTTGAACTTCCTTTGTCGAACCTTGAGGTACAAAATGTATATGGGAAATGACAACAAAAATCGAAGAATACTAATCATTGATGACAAAAAATCGATCCACGATGATTTTAAGCGAATTCTTTGCGATAACAATCAAAGCGATTCGCTGAATATGGCTCGTGCCGCGGTATTCGGAAATTCTGCCGACAATAAGCAGGAACATAATTATCCCACCTCAATCAGATTTGACGTTGATTTCGCATTGGACGGCCACACGGGTCTCGAAAAAATTGTCGAGGCAGACAGACTTGGCAAACCGTATGCAATGGCATTCGTTGATATGAGAATGGAATCCAACTGGGACGGCCTGCAGACAATCGAAAGACTCTGGAAAGTTCAGCCATCTCTGCAAGTAGTTATTTGCTCTGCGTACTCGGATTATTCCTGGTCTGAAATCACATCCAAATTAGGACAAAGCGAAAGATACTTAATTCTCAAAAAACCTTTCGATAATATCGAAGTTCGTCAAATGGCTTGTGCCCTGACGGAAAAATGGGATCTTCTAAATAATCTCGATAGGATGGTAAAAGATAGAACACAGCAAATCGAAGAAACACGCGATGCAGCCGTTTTCGTTCTCGCATCGTTAGCTGAATCACGCGACCCTGAAAACAGCGACCATCTCGAACGTATACGCAGCTATTCACATATCCTTGCCGAAGAACTTCGCCGCAAAGGACCATACACTAATTTCATTAACGATAAATTTCTGGAAAATCTTTACCGTTCCAGTCCCCTGCACGACATCGGCAAAATCGGAATACCTGACAATATTCTTTTAAAGCCAGGCACTCTTTCCGATGATGAATTTGAAGTTATGAAACAGCATACAGTCATCGGCTGGCAGGCACTCGGCAGCAGTTTAGCAGACGGCGAATGTTTCCAAATGGCCGCAGAGATCGCAAAGTTTCATCACGAAAAATATGACGGCTCCGGTTACCCTGACGGTTTGAAAGAACAGGAAATCCCGCTTTCAGCCCGAATTGTAGCCCTTGCGGATGTATTCGATGCACTAACAAGCTCAAGAGTTTACAAGGTCGCATTCAGACCTGAACTTGCGTTTACAATGATTAAAGAAGAACGCGGTAGACATTTTGATCCGTTCGTAGTCGATGCGTTCATAAACAGATATGCCGAATTTATGCAAGTGCACAATTTAACCCAGCTTGGCAGAGAAATCGAACCTGCATTAGCAGCAAACTAATCGAACGATTACGAAAAAAATCAAAGAGACGACGAATTTTTCCGCCGTCTCTTTTTTTATTCTTCGCTAGAAGGAATTTGGGGCAGCGCGACGAAAAATCTGCTGCCTACACCTGGTTTTGATTTTACCCATATCTTTCCGCTATTTCTGTGAGCAAGCCGGCTGCAAAGTGTAAGGCCTATACCTTTGCCGCCAACTTTTTCGGGCTCAACCTGGTGAAACATCTTGAAAATCTGCGGCTGATACTCTTCAGGTATTCCCATACCATTATCTTCAATACAATAAATACTCTGGAACTTCGTCTTTCTTCCCGAAATTGTAATTTCAAGCGGTCGGCCTTGCTGCCTGAATTTGAGAGAGTTGCTGATTAAATGGATAAAAACAATTTTCACCTGCGAGCGGTCAGCTATACAGCCCGGCAAAGGTTTGATATTTATTTTGGCGGAAATCTCGTTTGTCCAATGAGAGAACAATTCAACTATTTTGCTCACTATCTCTTTCATATTATCTATCTGCTCCGGCCTAGGTTCTTCAATCCGTGAGACCTGAAGCAGCCCGGTAACAATAGTATCAAGCCTGCGTACATTATCATGAATGGAATTGACTATCTCAAGAATCCCATCGTGAACAAGCCTGCCCAACTTCGGAGAATATTGTAATTTCGTTATTTCTTTTTTAATCTGCTCTACATTCTCCCGCAGAATATAAGTGAAACTATCTATGTTGATAATCGGCGTGCGAAAATCGTGCGAAGTAGCGTAGAGTATTGATTCGACCTCTTCTTTCTTTTCCGCAAGCAGTTCCTGTGCAACCTTACGTTCTTCACAATCTACAATGCTCATACGAACGCCCTGCCAATTACCTCTGTCATCATAAATCGGCTGCCAGCTAAGAGAGACCCATATACGCGTGCCTTCCTTTGTTTTAATGCGTATTTCTTTATCCTTGCCGGAAGATTGGTTCAGGGCAGATTTTATTATTTCATCATAAATATCTAGATCAGCTTGATTTACTAATGATCTGGGATAACCAGCCATACAGGTACACTCCTCAACTGTGTAGCCGGTGATACGTTCTACCGCGGGATTCGTCCAGAAATGCGTACCTTTTGAGCTAAGCCATATCTCCCAGGAATATGTATAATTTGCAATGGCTCTAAAACTCTGTTCGCTTAAAGACAGTGCCAGTTGCGATCTTTTACGTTCAGTAATATCCCTGCTGACAGTTCTGAACCCCTGCACTGTATCTTGATTATCAAAAAAAGGGAAACTGCTTATTTCGTGAAGTTTCTTCTGGCCGCTTTTATCCAATAACCAGCTTTCAAGCTGCACTATCGGTTTGCCGTTATTTAATGCTTCTTTAAATATTTTATCAACTTGCTTGGAATCTTCATTGCTTACTATTTCTGTAATTTTACGACCGACAACTTCTTCGGGAGTATATCCAAGCAAATCCTGCACTTGAGGACTTGAGTAAGTGTAGATCAAGTTGCTGTCGGCCTCCCATATCCAATCACTGGTACTTTCTATAAGTGATTGGAAACGTTCCTTGCTTTGTGAGAGATCGTGTTCTCTAAGTTGTGCCAGAACAGCGTAAAACAAAAACAACCATACCAAAGGAAGCATCGCACCGGAGTAATCCTCAATATCTTCAAATCTATGCCGAACACCGCTCCATTCTAAAAAAAGTAATAAGCAATATAATGAAAAAAGAATACCCAATGCCAGCAGCAACAAACGAACTGCCAAATTTAGTTTGACACGCTTCCAGCCATATATTACGGCAGTTACCGCAGTTGCCAAACATACTAGCGAAATCAAATCAAGATATTGAATCATTTCTCTTCCTTCCCGCCTGTCGCCCATTTATTTAGAAATGTGCCTATACACCACCAGACAAGAAGTATTGCGCTGAAGCAATAGCCGAGATGCTCAAACAAATTAAGAAGGTTCGACCAAAAAAAAGCTTCAGCTACGGTCATTATAGATGAAATTGCAAAACATACAAAACTGCCAATAAGAAATCCTACATTAGGAATTCTAATATACTGTCTGCGAGTCGCGATCAACGACACGACAACAGTTAGAGATATAGAAAGCATTATTACTTCATCCGGCTGCATATTTTCCCTTCATCCGATCTTCTATATGGTACTCTATCTTGCAATAATTTGAAAATCGGGGATTTGCCGACAAAATATTGATTCTAATTTGATTGTAATCAGGGAATGACACAGTCTGGCTGCATTAAAGAATTTAAATCGACTTTTCGGCTCTTATAATATTATATAGCTCTTCTTGGCAGGAAAGGATGGAAAGCAACAATAAAAAAACGGCAAGAAGAATCCTGCCGTTTTAAATTACTCAATTTGGATATTTTCTAAAAATCAGCTTATTTCTTAGCCATATCCTTTAAAGCCTTGAAAGCTCTAATCTTAATAACTCTGCGAGCGGGCTTGGCTGCAAAGACTTGTTCCTGCTTTGTGAAAGGATTAATACCTTTGCGTTTCGGGGTGGCCGGCTTATTGACAACTACGATCTTTATCAGACCCGACAAAGCAAAGATACCTGGGCCTTTCTTGCTCACTGCATTCTTGATCTGCCCTGCAAGTGCATCAAAAACTGATGCCACCTGTTTACGTGAAAGCTGGGTAGCTTCAGCTATATTTGAAATAATTTCACTCTTCGTTGCTGGTTTTGCACTCTTTGCCATAATTAACTCCTTTATATTCCATTAACATAATATTACTGATCAGCTACATAACTGATTCACAATGTTAGTAGAATATCAAATCTATCTTTGCAGTTCAAGTTTTTATATCTGTTTTTTGGAGATTTTTAGCTCGCGCAACCCTATAATTACCCTGGATGCCGCGTCATCAGGACAAATATTGATTAAGACTTTGCCATAGACGCGGTAGATTCGCCAAAGAACAATTCATTGTTCTTAGACTGCATTCTCTCAAGGCAGAAAGGCTTAAGCAGAAAAATTCGATTAAAATTGCAATAAATAAGCAGCTTTTGAATATGCTTTAAAATTAGAAATAGCGGTCTCAGGGGTTATTTCGCATCCGGCCGATACAATGCCCCGTCCATTTGTTCTTTTGAAACAATCAAAAACATTCTCGGAGATAAGCCCAGGTCGGCCATCCTGGATAATAGCTACCGGGTCGCTATTGCCGCTAACAACCTGCCTGCTGCTCAAACTCACAATATACTTATCAATATCTGTCACAAGGTGATCTATGTCTATAATATCGGCTCCTGTTCTTATCATATCCGGTAAAATTCTTGACGTGTTGCCACATATATGCAATTTCGCAAGAACGCCCAATGAATGTATATGGTCAACAAGTTTTTTCTGCCGTTCAAAGCAGAATTTTTTATAAAGTTCAGCCCCAATCTGTGAACAGGCCGCATCACCTATTCCGATACAATGTGCGCCAGCCTTGGCTTGCCTTGTTATAAAATTAATCGCATTTTCAGTAATTATATCAAAAGCGAGATTAACTTTTTCAGGACAATCAATTAAATCTAAACAGGCATTTTGAAGGCCTCTTAAATCGGCATACTCAGCCAAAGGCCCTTCTATCCAACCCACAACAAAATATTTTCGACCTACCGTTTTACGGTAATATGCAATCTCATTTATTCTCGAAAGCATTCTATCAGAGGCATCAATTTCAGGAACTGTCAAATTGTCCACATCCTGAACAGAATTCAGCAAAACCCCATCCTGCAAGGGAAGACTGTCCTCAATATACCTTACTTTCAAGCCAAAAGCTTCGGCCTCTGCGTACGGATCAGACATTACGGTAACCCAGTCCAAAGAAAAATCATCTGCACACTTAATCATGGCATCGCATTTTGTTTTATAATCAAGGCAAAAATCCCTGTATTTAACGCCGGCATAATTAGCGGCAAAACGCATTATAATCGGATGAAATGGCGGACGAGGAACCTTCTTATTTTGAATAAAATCTAAAGTTAACTTTAAAGAATTCAAATTTTATATCCTTAAAAAAATCCTTTGCGAAATTCCAATTAACACTTGCTTGGTCATCTATTATCGTTTGCCATCATAACAGAGACTTCCCTGCGGTAATACCCATACTCGGGTACATAACATGTTGAAACTATTCTTTATACTTTCCAAGTTTTAATGCAGCGTCGATGAAAATATTATAATTCTTTTCGGTCTGTGAAGACAATGGAGAATTTATAGGTGCGGCGGTCGGCATAATCACATATCTTCCACCATTTTTCGCCGCATCCATACAATTACAAACTGCATTTTCTATTTCCACCACAGAAGCTGTTTCAAGAAGTTTGAGCTGAATATTGCCAAAAATACAAATATTATCGCCCACTCGTTTTTTAACTTCGCTTAAACTAATATCTCCATCCGGCGGCGCCTCACACGGATCAATGGCATCGCAGCCGGTTTTGCAGATCGAGTCCAGAATTTTGCCGATTTTTCCGTGGCAGTGCAATCTAACCTTTGCGCCCCTGCTGTGAATCAGTTCTATCATTTCAGTTACAAACGGAACTACAAATTTATCAAAAAGCTGCGGCGGCATATACGGCGGAGAAGCATATTCCGGGCCGCAAATTCTATACAAATCCACAACATTCACATCCAGCATTCTTTTCAGATTTTCCATTATACGTGAATGTACAATCTCAAGCGTTTTAACAAAATGGTCGGTTTCAGTCATTGCCCAGATTGTATAATCTCCAAAACTCATCAAATCGGCACATACACATAACGCATCCGACAAGGAAGCCATAATAATCCCGCGATTTCCTACTTCCGATTTAATTCTGTCATAATCTGACACATCGTATTTCAGCGGCGTATAGGGTACAGATAACGCCCTTTCCACATCATCAATATTTTTGCACAAATGCTCTGTTTGCCAAACCGTATGCACACGATCTATGACTCTTGTTGTGTTGGTAATGTCGCCTTTTGGCGTGTGAACAATTTTATGAGTAATTTGTGAATCATTTTCACGCCATTGCTTTATTTCCATTTCAACTGGAAATGCTGATTCGAGAAATTTTGCATTCGAAGCAGGCTCCCACATACAAACACAATCCGTATCCTTACGTATTTTTTGCATTAAGCTTTCATAAGATTTATCATTATTTTCAAACGCTTTGCTGTTGAACCCGCATAATTCATAAGTCGAGACAGGCACTCTGTCGGGAAGTTCGCCATTCAAAACTTTCAGCAGTCTTTCTCGCGATGTCATCATTTTGGTTCACCTGTGATTTCCATCAATAAAATATCCTCGCTGTTAATGGTTTTTGAGATATCTATTGAATTAGTCTGTTGATTAAACAAATAATCGCTGCCGGCAGTTACTTTTTCGAAGCCATATTTCTTAAGCGGCAAACTCATCTTGAAACTACCCGGCTGGTCAGAATAGTTAGCGGCAAGTATCACGACTT